>PPYE01000855.1_pt1 | contig 35273 bp, 36 predicted proteins | sample 1559881 | NCBI WGS metagenome assembly PPYE01 (sample SAMN08240022, study PRJNA423297) | Human gut metagenome, whole genome shotgun sequencing project.
TTCACCTCCCGATGAATCCGGAGATTTCAGTAGTACGCATAGGCATATAACAAAGAAAGGCTCGAAAGTATTTCGTGACACTGGTTACGAAATAATGATGGCTTTAAGGTCTCAGAAGAGAACATAAGAAAAGGTCAGGAAAAATCCTGATGTTTATGATTATATGCTCAGGAAAGAAGCAGAGGGAAAGCCACCAAAAGTAGCAAAGATCGCAGCATTGAACAAATTCTTACGGATAATATATGCACGAATAAAAGAGTTATACGATAATATGGCACTTGCAGAAAGAGCCAAAACTAAAACCAGATCCAAAACCAGAGCTAAAACTAAAGTCACCGCCTAAGCTCAATGAATTAGCAAGATTTAACTAAAGAAAAGCGCGAAAAAACCGAGAAAAAGATCGGCCTTTTTGTGCTGCCAAAATTAAGTAGAAGAAGGGAAAAACGCCACATTTGAAAAAAAGTTGCAAAAAAAATGAAATTGGCACTTGCTTTTTGGTAGCAGGACTTCTCCTTTTGGAGCAAGGGTAACACCCTTAAACCGAACTTCTAAACCGAACTTCGTTCGAGGAAAACAAGCAATCCTCGCTTCGCTCGTGGTAATCAACCCTATCCGCCCTTCGGGCACCTTCCCCGTCTGGGAAGGCGAGTATTAGCTGTGCTCGGGAAAACGAGCAAACCGTCCCTCTTTTCCATTTCTAACGAAAAGATTTCAATTTTCTTAAAAGTTGTATCTGCTCATTAATCGGATATTGCATTATACTGGAAAAATAGGGTGAAAAATCAGTGGGATTTTCACTAATGGTTCGGAGGGTATGATGGAGAGGAAATGGCTGGCGGCGCTTTTGCCGCTTACGATGATGGGCGCGGTGTCTTTGGCTGCGAACCCCTTCGCAGACGTTACGCCGGATGACTGGGCGTATCAGGCTGTTTCGGAGTTGTCGGAGGAAGGGGTCGTTTCCGGGCATCCGGACGGGATGTTCCGCGGGGAGCGGAATGTGACTCGTTATGAGATGGCACAGATCACGGCTCGTCTTCTTGCGAAGGAAGATCAGCTCAGCGATAGAGACAGAAGAATGACCGAGAAACTTGCCGAGGAGTATGGCGGCGAGCTCTCGTCTCTTGGCGTGCGTGTAAGAAATCCGGAGAAGCAGCAGGGAAATATTTCCTGGAGCGGGGATTACCGTCTGCGTTTCTTCGATCTTCTGGAGGGCGTGGCTGATCCGGAGAAGGATATCCATCATCGTGCCGGGGACATGTCGAGTTACGAAGATGCGCGTCTGCGTATTTCTTCGAAGGCAGAAGTGGCTCCGAAGGTGACGGTGAACGGACGCATGACGACGCTCATGAGTTTTGGCGAGACGGGCGACAAAGATGTGAAGTTTGACCGGGCGAATGTCCGCTGGCAGATGGGAAAGAATAGTGCCATCACGGCAGGGCGCCAGGGGATCCGTCTGGATCAGGCGGGTTTCTTCTGGGATCCGGATGCGGCGTATGACGGGCTGACTTTTGAAACGGGGACGGATTCGTTTTCCCTTCAGGCCGGCATCGGTTATCCGCAGTCGGTCCACGCGATGTGGGGACAGTATTTCTATGGCGGCAAGTCCGAGATGGAGTCCTGGTACGCAAGGATTGCAGGGCGCGCGGCGAATGGCTCGGAGCTTTCTGCGTTTTACTGGAAGGATACGGGCACGATGAAGGGGATCCTTGCTCCTTCTGAGGGGCTCAAGGCGTCGATGTATGGCGCGGGCGCGGATATTCATCTGGGCGGGAAGTGGGATGCGGTCGGCGACTACATCGTGACGCATTTCAATCATGAAGGCTTTGGGAGAAAGAATGCGGCTTACCGCATGGCAGGTCTTCGCTGGGGCCGTGAAATAGACGGCGTCCCTGGCAGCAAGACGATTTCCCTTTCTTACATTGCCGCGGACAGCGGCTCGTACCTTTTCGGCGTGACGGCGCTCGATGAGACGGACGTCCTTGATTACGGGCTGATGAACGGGATGGATACCCGCTTCTGGTCGGCGTATGCCGGTTACGTCCTGACAAAGAACACGAAGGCAGGGCTTTTTTACCATTTCGGCGGCAAAGCATCCGGCGGCAGACAAAAATAAACACCTGACCCGAAAGATACATGGGGTTTTAAAATAGATATTAAATTTTGAGAAAAAGCGTGGGATAGCCCGCACTTTTTGCGTGTTAGCGTCATACTGAGAAATACAATCAGAAAAATTGGTATAATGAAAGCAAAATTAAGTCTGCGTCGGGGCTCTTCAAAGGCGGCCCGGGGAGAAAGGAGAATGCGATGGGAAAGAAACTAGGAATCAAAAGTGTCACGATTCGTTCCACTGGGGGCGAAGGGGCAAGGACAGGTTTCATTGAAAAGGTGAAAATGAAGAAGAACGGAAAAATTTCCGCCCTGAAAAAGGACGGGAAGAAATCGTCTGTCCATGTCGGAAAGCAGAAAATCCATTTCCTGCTCGAGTATTCTGAAGAAATTCTCCTCCATTACCGTTCTCTTCCCGGGAAAGTGGAAATAAGTCCGGACGGCTTTGTCCGGCCGGCGGATGGCATATGGGAGATGAAGATCGTCTATGAGGACGGCCGGGTGCTGAGGGCATCCTATGCGATCGGCTGGGAAGGCTGCGGCGCTCCGCCTCTTTCCCGTTTCATCAGAAGGGCTCTCAAGCGGGATGACCTTTTCCTCCTGGACGGCGAAGACGTCGATCTGACAGGCCTTACGGTTCATCTTTTCAGGACGGGGGGCGGCCGGCCCGCAGCTTTTGAGCTGCTTTCCATTGATTTCATCAGGGAAAGGGTAAAGCTTGACGTATATGACGAGCAGGGGAGAAAGATCACGGTTTCCCTGCAAAACGGAGCCATCGAATCACTGCGGAAATATCCTGTCTATAGACTGGAGAATTCGGCGGTGATCGATCCAGATGAAACGTATCCGGAGGGCAGCGTCCTTTATTACCTCACACTGGAAGGCGCTTCCGGGGGCAAGGCCGATGTCGCTTCCGGCCGTTATGACAGAGCGCATCTTCCCAGGAAATGGGGAAATTTCATGAAAGCGCTCTCGGTATTCCTCCCGATCAGCTCGTATTCCATGCTCCTGGACAAGAGCCTCTACGGCAAGCGGACGGAAAAGAGGGAAGGAGACTACACCTACTGCGACGTTTCCTACGAGGAAGGCGGCAGTCTGTACTGCTACCTCTGTGATATCGATGAAGTGCATCCGGGGGATTATGTACGCGTCCCGGTCGGCCCTGACTATAATGAAATCGCCGCGCGCGTCGAGGATGTCTACTACGGAACCAAAGAAGACGCGCCGTATCCGTTCCACGGTCTGAAACATATCCTGGGCGTCTACGTCAAAGCGCCGCGGGATGAAGAAGAGGGTGACTGAGCCATGCCGGATGAAAACGGATGCTTCGCTTATGGCGAAAAGGAAACGGAATATCTGAAGAAGAAGGATAAGAAGCTGGCAGAGGTGATCGACCGGGTCGGGCATGTCTATCGCAAGACCGATCCGGATCTTTTCTCGGCTGTCATGCGGCATATCGTGGGGCAGCAGATTTCCACGAAGGCGCAGGCGACTGTCTGGCAGAGGGTGCTGGACAAGTTCAGCGCTGTGACGCCTGAGGCGATCGATCATGCAAGTGTGGAAGATATCCAGTCTGTCGGGATTTCTTTCCGGAAAGCCGGCTACATGAAGGATTTCGCCAGGAAGGTCGTCTCCGGCGAGTTCGATCTGGCAGCTGTCGAGCACATGAGCGACGAGGAAGCCATCGAAGCGCTGTCGTCCCTGAAAGGTATCGGCGTCTGGACGGCGGAGATGCTTCTTCTCTTCTGCCTGGAGCGGCCGGATGTCCTGAGCTTCGGTGATCTCGCTGTCCTCCGCGGCATGCGGATGGTCTACCATCACAGGAAAATAGACAGGAAATTATTTGAGAAATACAGAAGACGCCTCTCTCCCTATGGGAGCGTCGCAAGCCTTTACTTCTGGGCCGCTGCCGGAGGGCAGGTGCCGGAGCTGAAGGATCTTGCGCCGGTGAAGAAGGAGCCAGCTAAAGATAAGAAATCACAGACTTCCGCGCGAAAACGGAAGGCCATTTCAAAAGGAGAAAAATGATGAAACCAGAGAACATTGAAAAGATCCATGAATCCTTCGCCCAGCAGGCCGCTGAATTCGAAAAGCCGGGCCGCATTTTCTCGAAGAAGGAATACCTCGACTACATCGTCGCATCCGTCAATCCGGACAAGGAGGACGTCATGCTTGAAGCCGCTGCAGGCACCTGCGCCGTCAGCCGCGCCTTTGCGCCGTACGTGAAGACGGTCGTTTCCATGGACGGGACGCCCGTCATGCTTGAAACAGGCAGAAAACAGGCTGACAAGGAAGGCCACAGAAATATTATTTTCACAAAGGGCTTTGTCGAAGACATCCCCTTCCTCGACGGGTTCTTTGATATCGTCATTTCCCGTCTCGCCTTCCATCATTTCACGGATCCGAAGGCAGCTTTCCATGAAATGGCACGCGTCGTAAAACCGGGCGGCCGCCTCGTCCTCGTCGACATGGCTGCCACGCCTGAGCCGGACAGAACCGTCCGCGATGAGTTTGAAATCCTCCGCGATCCGTCGCATGTAAGGAACCTTTCCGAAGAGGAAATGGTAGACCTCTTTAAAGGCGAGAACCTTTCCATCGAAGTCCACAGCTCCAAGACGATCCCGCAGGACCTCGAAGGCTGGATGGACGTGACGCATACGCCGGAAGACGTGAGAAAAGTCATCCGCACCGCAATGGAAACGGAACTCTCCGGCGGCAAGAAGACAGGCTTTGCCCCCTACCGCAAGGAAAACGGAATCGGATTCGATCATAAGTGGATCCTGATAACCGGAAAAAAATAAAATCATGATCAGAAAATAATAATAATAATACATATTTTTAGAAGCAGGGCATGTTTATGGAAGAAGAACAATTGCAAAATCGCACGCCCCTGGAGAAAAAGGCTCCGGATATTGGAGAAATGGTGAACATTTTTTCCAAAGGAGAATACCTGGGGTTCAACCTTGCCTTCGTAAGGCCGAGGCCGGATGATGCCGTGCTCGACGTCGGAGCCGGCACTTGTGCAGTCAGCCGCGCATTCTCGCCTTACGTCCGTGCCGTCGTTCCGCTTGATGTGTCGGAAGAGGCGCTGGAAAAGGGACGGAAAGCAGCCGAGAAGGAAGGCCTTTCCAACTTGATTTACGTAAAAGGGATGGCGGAAGATCTGCCATTTCTTGATGAAACATTCGATATCACGCACTCGCGCCTGGCGTTCCATCATTTCAAGGACGTCTGGGAACCGTTTTCCGAAATGGCGCGCGTGACGAAGAAAGGCGGCCGCGTCGTTCTGGTCGACATGGAAGCAAGCGCAGAACCGTACCGCGTCATCCGTGACAAGATCGAACGCCTCCGCGACCCGTCGCACGTGAGGAATCTTACGCAGGACGAAATGCTCGCCCTTTTCAAGGGGGAGGGCCTCACCGTCGAAATGAGCACGTCGAAGGTCATCCCGCAGAAACTGACCCCGTGGCTCACGCTTTCGGGCGCCTCGAAGAAGGACGGGGAGGAAATCCGCCGCCTCATGGAAGAGGAACTCGCCGGCGGTGATAAGACGGGACTCAACCCGTACCGTATCGACGGGGATATCGGATTCAACCACAAGTGGATCCTGATCATCGGAAGAAAAGAAGGATCCGAAGCATAAGGAGGCGCTTTTATGAGTTTTCATATTCGCTGCGGGAAGATCCGCGCGGGCGGCGCCGACATCTTCTACCGCGAGGCAGGAAGGGAAGATGCGCCGGTCATCGTGCTGTTTCATGGATTCCCGACGGCCAGCTACATGTTCTCTGACCTGATGCCGATCCTGGCAGAGAAATACCACGTCATCGCGCCCGATTATCCAGGCTTCGGCGAATCGGAAATGGTACCGCGCGATAAATTCGCGTATACATTCGATCATCTGGCCTCTGTCATGGACGATTTCCTCACAAGAATGCACGTGAAGAAATTTGCCATGTACATCTTCGACTACGGCGCTCCGATCGGCATGCGCATCGCATGCAAGCATCCTGACCGCATCACCGCGATCATCAGCCAGAACGGCAACGTCTACGAAGAAGGCCTTGGCAAGAAATGGAAAGCCCGCGCTGCCTACTGGGCCCATCCGACGGAAGAGCTCCGCGAATCCTTCAAGTCCGCCTTCCGCGCACCGGCTGCCACCGCGCAGTACATGGGCGGCGAGGCAGAAGGCAGCGTCCTTCCGGACCATTACACGCTTGACCTTTACTACATGAGCCGCGAAGGGGAAGACGAAATCCAGTCCGATCTCATTTACGACTACAGGACAAACGTCGCCTTCTACCCGACATTCCAGAAGTACCTGCGCACTTATCAGCCGCCGCTCCTTGCCATCTGGGGAAAGAACGACGTTTCCTTCATCCCGGCAGGTGCCAAAGCATTCCAGAAAGACCTCCCGAATGCCGTCATCCGCCTCCTCGACGCAGGCCACTTCGCACTGGAGACCCACTCCAGAGAAATAGGAAACAAGATCCTCCAGTTCCTTGCAAAGGAGAATATCTGATGAAAGTCTACCCGATGAGAAAAAAAGACAGACAGGCCGGCGAAGAAGACATCCTCCGCATCCTGAAAGAAAACGTCTACGGCGTCCTCTCCACCATCAGCGAAGACGGCTGGCCCTACGGCGTCCCCGTCTCCTACGTCTACGAAGACGGGAAAATCTACTTCCACAGCGCGACGATGGGACATAAAGTGGACAACCTTGCACACTCAGAGAAGGCATCCTTCTGCGTCGTAGGAAAGACCGAGCTCCTTCCCGAGCAGTTCTCCACCCGCTACGAATCCGTCATCGCCTTCGGCACCGTCACCAAACTCGAAGGCCAGGACAAAATAGACGGCCTCATGAAACTCGTCGACGCCCTCTCCGAAGGCTACCAAGAACTCGGCCTCAAAAAAGCCGAAGCCGGCGTCAACCACTACAACTCCTACTGCTTCACCATAGAGGAAGTCACAGGGAAAATAAGGAAATAAAGAAAATAAAGGATATACAAAAAATAGACCCGCCGAAGGTCTATTTTTTATTTGGGGAGTGTTAGCGGTGCTGCGAACTCCGCTAACACTTGCTACCTCTACTCCTTCTTTATACATTTGCTAAATCCATACAGGAAACGTATAATGCTAATTAGATAAGGAGGGATAGTATGGATGTCGAGATACTGAATCATTTCCTGACGGTGGTCAGGGAGGAGAATATTTCCAGAGCGGCGGAGCGGCTGCATGTGACGCAGCCGACGCTGTCCCGTCAGATGGCGGCGCTGGAGGAGGAGCTGGGGACGCAGCTTTTCATCCGCGGCAAGCACCTGCAGCTGACGGATGCGGGGGTGCTTCTTCGCGGACGCGCGGAGGAAGTGACGCAGATCATCGACAAGATCCGCATGGAATTCAAGGCAGGGGAAGAATTGTCCGGCGTCGTTTCGATCGGAACCGGCGGGCTCATGTCTGCGCAGATTCTTTCGAAGCTCATCAGTGAATTCCGCGCGCTTCATCCGGCTGTCCGTTTCAATATATACACGAACAGCGCCGATCATCTCCGCGAGCAGCTTGACCGCGGCCTTCTGGATTTCGCGTTCCTTCTGGAACCGGTGGACATCGGGAAGTACGACTATGTCCGCATGCAGGTGAAGGAGCGCTGGGGCATCCTGATGCCGAAGGGCCATCCGCTCGAAGAAAAGCCGCTCATTTCCAGAAAGGATCTCCTGCATCAGCCGCTCGTCATGACGAACCGCGCCAATGTCCAGAAGGAACTGGCAGGATGGTTCGGCGGCAGCATGGAGCACCTCGACTTCATCGCGACGTACAACCTCATCAATAATGTGGCGAACCTTGTCTCCGACGGCACAGCCTGCGCCATGACGCTCGAGGGTGCTGTCAATTTCCTGGATCCGCAGAAATTCACCTTCCGGCCGCTTTCGCCGGATCTTTCGGCAACGTCCGTCGTCGCATGGAAGAAATTATCGCCCTTCTTCGGCGCGGCATCCGCGTTCCTTTCAACGATCAAGAGGTATGCAAAAACTGAATAACGACCCATGAAATATAACTATTTTAAGTTGTAATTTGATTGCGGTATAGTGAATGCAGAGGAAACTCTGCATTTTTTTCATGGAAAGATTCCGCGAGGGTCTCCGAAGAAGGAATCCATAGCAGAAGGGGAGGAAAACGATGAAACATTCAGCACTTAGAAAATTCGCAGCCGCAGCCGTCCTGGCTGTTTCTTTCACGGGATTGTCCATGGTGAGCGCCAGCACCGCAGAACCAGCGCCGGCTCCCGCTGTGAAGGTCACCGCCGGACATGACCAGCTCGGCAGCTTTGCACCGGAATTTGCCCATCTCAATGACGACGTCCTCTTCGGCGAAGTATGGTCGAGAACAGACAAGCTTCCGGCCAAGATCAGGAGCATCGTGACTGTCACGTCCCTCGTTTCGAGCGGCGTTCTCGACAGCTCGCTCAAGTTCCACATCATGAAAGCCAAGGAAAACGGCGTCACTCAGGAAGAAATGGCAGAAATCCTGACCCACGCTGCCTTCTATGCAGGCTGGCCGAAAGCATGGGCTGCATTCAATTTCGCAAAAGAAGTGTATAAAGATTGAGAATCCTCATCCTGAACGGCAGCGCAAGGGCGCATGGAAATACGAGCACCCTCACCGCCGCTTTCAAAAGAGGCGCTGAAGAAGCGGGCAACGACGTCGTCGAACTTCCCGTCGGCCGCATGGCCATCCGCGGCTGCCTTGGCTGCGAATACTGCCACGGCAGGGGACACGGCGAATGCATCATCAGGGACGATGAGAAGGAAGTCAAAGAGGAAATGAAGAGGGCGGACATGCTCGTCCTGGCCAGCCCGATCTATTTCTTCTCCCCATCCGCCCAGCTTGAAGCCGCCATCCAGCGCATGCATGCCGAAGGCATCCCGGACAACATCCGCGAAAGCGCCATGATCCTCACCTCCGGCTCCCCGGGCGTGTACGACGCAGCGAAGGCGCAGTACAAAGCTATCTTCGATTATCTGGGCACCAGGGACAGAGGCATCTTCACCGCCTGCGGCAGCGAAAGCAGATTCGAAAGAAAACAGAAGGAACTCGAAGACTTCGGGCGCTCCCTCGTTTCATAAAGGAGGAAATCCATGATATTAAGCGAAACATATACATTGAAAGACAGTCTGACCATCCCGAAATTTGGCCTTGGCACATGGCTCATCGATGACAAGGACACAGCAGAAGCTGTCAGAAAAGCCATCGGTTTCGGTTACCGTCTGATCGACACCGCCCAGGCATACGGCAACGAAAGAGGCGTCGGCGAAGGCGTCCGCACCGCATCCGTCCCGAGAGAAGACATCTTCGTCACCAGCAAGATTGCCGCTGAACTCAAAGACTACGAAAGCGCATCCAAATCCATCGACGAGACCTTAAACAAAATGGGCCTTGACTACATCGATATGATGCTCATCCACAGCCCGCAGCCGTGGAAAGAAGTCAACCAGTCCGAAAACCGCTGCCTCCTCGCCAAACGCGAAGTATGGAAAGCCCTCGAAGACGCTTACGACGAAGGTAAAGTCAAAGCCATCGGCGTCGCCAACTTCCTCGAAGAAGACCTGATGAACATCCTTGAAAACTGCAGGATCCGCCCGATGGTCGACCAGCTCCTCTGCCACGTCGGCAACACGCCATTCGGTGTCATCGACTTCTGCAAGAAAGAAAACATCTTAGTCGAAGCCTACTCGTCGATTGCCCATGGCGCAGCCCTGAAACTCAAGGACATCGAACCCATGGCAAAGAAATACGGCGCTACCATCGCCCAGCTCTGCATCCGCTACGACCTCCAGCTCGGCACCGTCGTCCTTCTAAAGACAGCCAACCCGGACCACATGAAAGCCAATGCAGACGTCGACTTCACTATTTCCGATGAAGACATGGAAACCCTGAAGAAAATCACCTTCAAGGACTACGGCGAAGCATCCCACTCCCCGGTATTTGGGGGGAAGATTAAATAAAAGAATCACTGAAAAGGAGACCTGAAGAGGGTCTCTTTTTTAGTGCTGCATTTCTGCTTCCAATGCCTGTTCACTTGCGTACAGCACAGATATCCAATAAGATATTAATCTTAAAATAAGTTATTACTAATTTTCATTCTATTATCTAACTTATTTTAGATTAACATAAGATTAATATAACATTTGACACTCTAATTAACTGACCTATAAAATTAAAGAAGCATTAATTTGCTCACTTAATATTAATTAAAGGGATGTTAAGATGAGACAATTAAAAAGAAGGGTGACTGTATGCCTGATTGCCATGATGGCTGCAGGGAGTGTTTCGCCGCTCGCTTTTGCGGACAGCACGGAAGGGTCCAGGTCTTACGGGCCGGCACTGACGCTGACGGGGCCTGAGGCTGACCTGGCATCAAAGATTCACTCGGGAACGAATCTTAAGATCGATGTACCGGAGGGCGGGAACCTTGCAGGGACACTGGTTGCCCGCGGGAAGTACAATGTGATGTTGATCGATGGGACAAAGGGAACGATCGGGAAGGACGATGGCAAAGCTGACGATACGATTACGATCATCGTCCATTCGAAGTATCTGGACAGTGCTTTCATCAAAAATCATTACGATCTGGATAAAGATTATTCAGGAACACTCACGGTGAATGATCCTATCGTGGCAAAGGCAGAAAAGGGCGGGACGATACAGATCGAAGGAAAGAATATGAATTTCAACCTGCTCTATGCGCATAAGAACCAGTGGTATGAACCGGCTGATGAGGAAGAGTATCACTCCTCGGTCATCGTCCACCTCACCGGGGATCTCGTAGCGGGCGATGCGAATAATGAAATCGGAGACCGCAGGAATGACTGGATCAGCCAGAGCGGCATTGCCGGAGGGTCTTACCGCGTGGGAGATATCCAGACGAGGTCCGGCGAGGGCATCATTTCGGTGGATGCGAATTCCATGACGATCAACAGTGTTTCCGGATTTGAGGAGTCGGAAATCACGCTGAAAGCGAAGGATTTCATCAAGGCGAATAATGTCTCGAACCGGCACGAATCCAAGCTCACGATGCGGGCCAAGACGATCGAGATGAACGGACTTGGCACAAACAGTGACCTGGCGGAAACGGTCGTCGGCGATGAGAATACGGAATCTCTTACCGTCCATGATTCTGTCGTCCTTTCAGGAGGCCGGTCGAAGATGGCGCTCACAGGGAAGAGCATCCATCTGGAAGGCGGGCTTGAATTTGATGAAACGAGCACTTCCTCCATCAAGTCAAAGACAGCGGATACATTCTCCATCAAGGGCAATGATGTTTCCATGAAAGGAAATATTATTCTCGCAGGGGATGAAGGCACGATTGAAGCGGACACGCTGACACTGGAAGGGAAAAAGGTGCAGGCCAAGGGACGCTCGAACGTTTCCATTTCCGCCAATACGATCAATGGCACGATGGACTCACTGAATCTTGATCTTCTGGACACGAGAAATCCAAAGGAAGAGTACAAGAACACAGTCACAATCGCGGCCAAAAATGGAGGAACATTTGCCATCAAGGATCCGATCATGGTAAAAGAAGGCGGCAATACGCTGGATATCCACGGCCTTGAAAATCTTTCAGCCGGTGCGCTCATCATGGATGCTGCATCCTACGCAGAAGCAGCGGATTCATCTGTAACGCTTGGCGCAGAAAATATCAGTCTGGAAAGTATCGCAAATACGAAGGGCAACGCCAGGAACGGCAAGCCGGTCGACCAGTCCATTTCCATCAGCCACTCCGGCACGGCAAAGGTGGAAGCAGGGAAGACGCTCACTCTGGAGGGCGGCGTGAAGAATATCAACGGGACGGCAGTCCTGTCTGCTCCCGAAGCGCATCTTTACCGCGTCCAATCTGTCGGATCGGATGTCTATGCAGCTTTGGAAGAAGGAGCAGAAACGACGGTCAATGCGGATTCTCTTTCTCTTGATACGTCGGCAAGCGCGATATTCCTTGGCAATAAAGTGACAATCAATGCCAAAGAACTGAAATTCAATCCGGAAGGCCATTACTATGAAGCGGCCTCCGCGGATCCTGATCAGGGAATCCCTTATGATGTTTCCGCCGATGCAGACGGGCCGTACAAGGATGAAGGCACCGTCTGGGCATCGTATGGCGGTGTCATGGATATCAATATCAGCAAGGGCGGCACTTTCGAAGGTGCTGCGGCTGTGGATAATGAGAAGATGAATATCGACAAGGATCATGCTATGTATGCCAAGTATCCGGATTACAAAGAAAGGTTTGGCGCGCTCCTTGCCAATAAGGCCGGCAAGGTCAATGTCAGCCTGGATGAAGGATCCCAATGGAATGTGACGAAGGATTCAACAGCGTCCTCTCTGTCCATGAAGCAGGCCACTCTGAATCTTTCCGGAAAAGATGCGCCGGTAACGCTGACTACGGATGATTTCAAGAGTGAGAACGGCACGCTGGCTGTCAAAGTGACGGATGATGCGCACAGTCTCCTCAATACGAAAACAGCATCCGGCACGGTCTATGTCAGTGCCAACGGAGAAAAGGGCGTGACCCCGGCCTCCGAACTGGCCAAGACAAAGATCATGTCTTTTGATCAAGGAAGCAGTGTAACCCTTAAGGGCGTCACCACGATGACGGATGAGAGCATGTACGGCATCGTGACACCAGTCAGCCAGGATGAAAGTGCAGGCTATGTCGGAGGGAAGTATGAAGTGGATAAGAATGTTGTTTCCGATAAAGCTCTCCGTACGATAGGCGCTGTCAGAAGAGCAGGCCGCTTCATCATGGCAGGCATGGATGCGCCGCTCTATCCAGACAGCAATGATGAAAATGTATGGGCGCACTGGTCACGCGGCAATTACGGTCCGGGAGACTGGAGCGGAAGCCACAACGATCTGGCGGCTGGTGTCGATCTCTATCATACCGATCATTCCCGCGCCGGTATTTCTGTCATGCATACGAATTCCTCGCTCGACAGGACGGAAAATCTCGGCGAAGTGTCCATGAAGAAGAAATTCACCCGTGTCTCCCTTTACGGGCGTCATGACTTTGCAGGCGGACTCCACGCGGCAGGAGATGTCTTTGCCGGCGGAATCCGCATCAAGGACACCAGTCTGGTGGATATGAGCACGCGCACAGCGGGAGTCCATGCGGAAGTTGGCGTGGATGTCCCGGCAGGAAGGGGCACGATCACACCTCTTGTCCGCGCTGCTTATGCAGGCATCCGCGGATTCACGACGAAGGATGGAAAAGGATTCCCGTTCACCATGAAGGAGAGCCATTACAGCTCCTTCTCAGCCGGGCTCAAGGCGTCCCTTCCGCTCTCGCAGGTATCGCTTCTTACCGCTTATGCAGGCTGGGGCATCCGCACCGGATATGATATCGACGGCACCATGTCTGATGCGTGGAATACGATGGACATTTCCGAAAGCGGAAAGGAACACGTCAAGACACTCGGCATCGGCTACCGCTGTGACGTTACGCCATTTGCGCGCCTGTCCCTGTCCGCTGCCCGCGAATTCTCTTCCGGTCTTCATGACGACTGGAATTTCCAAGTCTCTGCAGCCTATAAATTCTAATTGATTTCCACGTAAAAAAGGGGCTGTGACGAAATGGTTAATCATTTTGCCGCAGGCCCTTTTTCTATTGGAATATTCCATTAAAGGATTATCTAACAAATGTATTTATTGGTTCTATCTGAAAACCTCAAAACCTCGCTTTGCTCGAAAACTACTGTATTCCCCGGCTTCGCCGGGACCTTCTCCTTCGGAGCAAGGTTAACACCCTTAAACCTCGCTTCGCTCGAGGGCTGATGAGACCGTCGGCTTCGAGTTCTTTGAGGGAGTTTGTCAGGGAGCGGAAGGTGGCGGCTTCGAGGCGGCGTTTGAGTTCGTTGTAGCGTGTGGGGCCGTTCATCATGAGGCAGTAGATGATGCCCAGTTTGTATTTTCTCTTGATGAGGGACATGGTGTAGTGGAATCCGGTGTGCGTGATGCCGCGTTCGAATTCTTCGTGCGCAAGTTTCAGGTCCATTTGCATCGTCCTTTCTTTCCTATGATGGTACTACGCGTGAGCGGCGCGGGCAAGTACTATATTTCACTGCATACACTCTACTAAAGTAGTGTGCTGTCATAAAAATATCGTACTTGTTTAAAAGCTGGCAATGGGTCTATACTTGAAACAGAATAGCGAAGGAGGTTTTACATATGAACGAAGTCATGGATGCGCTTGTAAACCGCAGGAGTGTCAGAAAGTACAAGGCGGAGGCTGTGCCGGAAGAGCTTGTGAAGGAAATCGTGGAAGCTGGGCTGTATGCGCCAAGCGGCATGGGATACCAGAAGCCGGTGATTGTGGCGGTCACGGACAAAGAAACGCGTGATGAGCTTTCTGATCTGAACCGCAAGGCTGGCGGATGGAAGGAAGGTTTCGATCCCTTCTACGGTGCGCCGGTCGTGATTTCCGTGCTGACACCGAAGGACTGGGACAAGGGCGTCGAAGACGGAAGCCTTGCCATCGGACAGATGCTTCTTGCCGCTCATGCGCTGGGACTTGGCGGATGCTGGATCCACCGCGCGAAGGAAGTCTTCGAGACGGAAGAAGGAAAGGAAATCCTGAAGAAGGCCGGCCTTGAAGGGGAATACCTTGGCATCGGCAACCTGGTCATCGGTTATGCAGACCAACAGCCGAAGGCAGCTCCAAGAAAAGCAGGACGCGCATTTTTCATTAAATAATTTCATCATAATAAGAGCGGGAAAACCGCCATGTGGGAACAGGGAGTGAATGAAATGCTGCATAAGGTAAAAGTGACTGTCATTGATAAGAAACTGTATCCGGAACTGCAGGAAGCATACTGCATGGATCCGAAGTCAGGAGCATGCCCCTGCTACAATGTGGGCGACACGTTCATCTTCGAACGCGCTGCTGGCAAGGATGATTTCTGGCACATGGGCCTTTCCGCCCTGGTAAAGGCAGAAGGAAATCCGGACGAGGTCGCAGGCAGGCCGAAGATGCCTTTCTGCTCGGAAGCATGGGATGCGATTTCCCGCTATATCTACACGGGGCTGCAGGGCGGCTGAATCATGCGCGGCTGGATGAAGGATGAGAGGCAGATGATCTGCTGCTGCTCTGACGGCACGCGTCCGGTCATTTTCAAGATCGACCGTTTGGATTACCAGAGGGTCTCCATCAAGGGAATGGGCTGCGAGAACTGCGAGAAGAAAATCCGCGCTGCTTTCGAAGCGCTCCCGGGCGTGAAGGAAGTCACCGCTTCTCATGAAACAGGCGTGGCTGAAGTATTCCTCGAAGCAGGCGTTCCTGAAAAGACAAAGGGCATGTACGAAAAAGCCCTCTCCGGCATCGAAGGCTACGAAGTCACAGGAGTCGAAGAATAATTATATATAAGGTAAGAGAGGAGCTGCGGGATGAGCGATCATTTCCGCAGCCTTTTCGCTTGCAAACAAGACTCCGCATGCTCTTTCACCTTCGAAAAGTATAAATATAGATACGATAGTTACAATTTTGGAGACGATTTTACTATTCGAGAATTTGCTTTTCCTGTATACTGAGAACATCAAATTTGAACTGACCCCATGGGTCTTATCGTATATAGGAGGAAGAAATATGGAAAAGAAATTGAATCATTTACTGGCTGATCTCGTGGTGGAATATCATAAGCTGCAGAGCTTCCACTGGTACCTGAAGGGTTACCACTTCTTCGATGATCATGCAAAGCTGGAAGAATATTACGACGCTATCGCTGAAGCAGTCGACACCGTCGCTGAAGATATGCTGATGCTTGGCTTCAAGCCGGAAAGCACGATGAAAGGCTTCCTTTCGATTTCTTCTATCGAAGAAGCAAAGAATCAGGAAGTGACTTCTGTAGAAGCTTATGAAGCTATCCTTGCAGATTTCAAGTATCTCCTGGATGAAGTCAAAGGCGTCAAGGCAGCTGCTGATGAAAGCGGCGATTACCTCACATCTACCAAGATGGATGATTACATCGAATTCTTCTCCAAGGCCATTTGGATGGTTGGACAGGAAGTCAGATAATCCAAATAAACTTAGTTAACAAGAGAGCGGCTCTTCGGGGCCGCTCTTTTCTATTTCCGGATACTGTCATAATATGCAGTGATTTCCACTGCTCTTTGTGACAGTGCTTATTTATAAATGAGAATAGTAAGAAATTCTTCAATATATGGACGATTGTTACAAACCAAAGGAAGAATTTGCTATTTTCTCTGCTTGCTTTGACCTATACTATACACAGATCGAAGGAGAGACCTCCCCGAGAGGGAGCGTCTTCCAAATATCCATCGTATGGTAAGGAGGAACAAAAAATGGAAAAGGAATTAAATAAATTACTGGCTGATCTGGTTGTTGAGTATCACAAGCTGCAGAGCTTCCACTGGTACCTGAAAGGTTATCATTTCTTCGATGACCATGCAAAACTTGAAGAATACTACGACTCCGTTGCTGAAGCTGTCGACGGCGTTGCTGAAAACATGCTGAAGCTTGGACTCAAGCCGGAAAGCACCATGAAAGGTTTCCTGGCACTGTCTTCCATCGAAGAAGCCAAGAACAAGGAAGTCACTTCCGAAGAAGCTTACACCGAAGTTCTGAAGGACTTCAAGTACCCCCGAAACATACGGAAAGACATACTATATAAGGAGGAAATTTATTATGGAAAAAGAATTAAATAAACTGCTTGCTGATCTTGTTGTGGAATATCATAAACTGCAGAGCTTCCACTGGTATCTGAAAGGTTATCATTTCTTCGATGACCATGCAAAACTCGAAGAATACTATGATGAAGTCGCTGAGATTGTCGACGGCGTCGCTGAAAACATGCTGAAGCTCGGCCTCAAACCGGAAAGCACCATGAAAGGCTTCCTGGCACTCTCTTCCATCGAAGAAGCCAAATGTCACCTCGAACCTGATGGATGACTACATCGAATTCTTCTCCAAAGCTAACTGGATGGTTGGCCAGGAAATAAAGAGACCACACTTCCCGGGACAGGACAATAAATAAGGAGTCCCAGGGACTTCCAATACTTACTTGACGGAATGAAATCCGCCAAGGCTATCGCAGGGAAAGACAATGCAGCATGGGAAACCTGATGGCTGCATGGAACTCTTCTCCAAAAAAAACTAGATGGTTGGTCAGGAACTGAAGTTACCTTCGGCTCCTGACTGGCTATAGCATCATCTCCCAATCCAATACGATCGGAAAAAGCGGCGCCCGCAAGGGTACCGCTTTTTTCGTGGGAAGGAAAGAAATGAAAGGAAATCAGGACTCAGTACAGCGAAGTTACTATCCGCCCGCGTCGTAGCGGAGGACTTTGACCTGCCCCAGCGGGGAAGAATGCCTTTGACCTTGCCCTGGAAGGGAAGGTGCCCGACCTTAAATTCTGATGTCGTCCCTTGCGACGAGGATGGGATCGCCTCCGAGGCCCCAGTTGTCGAGGTCTACTTCGTCGATGACGACGACGGTGCTGGCCGGGTTCTTGTGAAGAACATTGACGAGAAGGTCAGTGGCGCCTTTGATGAGGGCGGCTTTCTGTTCCTTTGTGACGTTGCCTTCCTTTGTAATTTTAATGTTGACGTATGGCATAGTTTGCCTCCTTCCACTGGAAGAAAAAAGGAAATGTTCTGCCTTTATTTTATCGTAAGAACGGTTTCCGGGAAAGGGGAGGAGCGGGAATTGAAAACTTTTCTATTTCTTTACAGAAGTACATGAATTATCAAGATTATCAGAGAATCCTTTCATTTTTAATCGATAATTTGCTAAGTTTATACAAAAGTTTATCAGAACTCTTGCATGAACTCTTTACAGTAGTAAATGCAATGATTCCTATTTTTGAGAGAAGAATAAAATGAAAAAGAATTTCCTGAAGGCTGCTGTCATGACGCTTGTGGCTGGCGGAGCAATTTTCGGAACTGCTATGGTATCCGATGCTGCGAATGTCCGGATCCTTCCGGTCGACACCGCTAAATTCTGGGCTGGCGCCCGTTTTGATTTCGACGTAGAGGTTTCCGGAGCTAAGAATCTGGAGAATGTCAAAGTCGATATCAATGGCGTACCGGCTGACAAGTTCTTCGGCAAGAACGCTGTCCAGAAGACCCTTGATAACGGTGTCGTTTCCTACCGCATCGATCAGGTCAGCTTCCCGAAGACTGGTGACATCACTGTCACTGCCAGCGCTAATGACAATGGCGTCGTTTCCACCTCCACAGCCAAGTACAAGGTTGTGAATGAAAAGGCTGTGAAACGCGCAAAGAACGTCATCCTTTTCATCGGCGACGGCATGTCGCTGCAGGCCAGAGAAATCGCCCGCATTCTTTCCAAAGGCATGACAAACGGCAAGTACAATGACCTTCTGGCTATGGAAAAACTCGACCATAATGCAGTCATCACCACTTCCGGCTACGACTCCCTCGTCACCGACAGTGCGAACTCCGCATCCGCTTATGCGACCGGACACAAGTCCGTAGTCAACGCTATGGGCGTTTACGAAGACTCCACCAAGGATCCGCTCGATGATCCAAAGGTAGAAAACCTTTCTGAAATTCTGAAGCGTACACGCGGCATGTCCATCGGCATCATCACCCAGGCTGAATCCACCGATGCTACCCCGGCAGCTATGGTCGGACATACCAGAAGAAGAGCAAACCAGGATTTCCTGGCTAAGAGCTACCTCGACGACAACCATCGTCCGGATGTCATCATGGGCGGCGGCTCTGCCCGCTACCTCCCGTCCTCCGTACCGGGATCCAAGAGAAAAGACAATGACAACATCATCCAGGACTTCAAGGACAAGGGCTACACCTTCGTTTCCACTTCCAAGGAAATGATGGCAGCTCCGTCCGACAAGCCGCTCCTCGGCCTCTTCCACACCGGCACGATGAACGTTTACATCGACCGTGAAATGCTGAAGAACCCGAAGGTCCTGAAGGGCTTCACCGATCAGCCGAACCTCATGAATATGACGAAGAAATCTCTCGACATCCTCTCCAAGAATCCGAACGGCTTCTTCGCTATGATCGAAGGCGCATCTATCGACAAGCAGCTCCATGTCATGGACTGGCAGCGTGCGGCTTACGATACGATTGAATTCGACAAGTCCATCGAATACGCTGAAAACTGGGCTAAGGAACATGGCAATAATACCCTGATCATCGTCGTAGCTGACCATGCACACGGCATTTCCATCAGCGGCACCTACCATGAAAGAGACGGCAAGAAGGGTCCGGAAGCAGTCCGCGTTTACGCGAAGTCCATATTCCCGACCTTCAAGGATGCCGATCATGACGGATTCCCGGATAATCCGGATCCGGATGTAACGCTTGCTGTACAGTATGCAAACCATCCTGAATACTATGAAAACTACCACTTCATGAAGACACCGACCCCGCCGGCACTCTCCGTCACCGAGACAAAAGAGGAAGCATCCAAAGTCGGCGACAAGATCGAATACCATCAGGTATCTTCCGCTTCTTCCAAGGCAAATCCGGCCCGCATCCACCCAGGCGATCCGGAAGTCCTCATGCCGGCCAACACACCGAAGGACGATGCACAGGAAGCGCATGCAGCTGATGACGTTCTCCTCAATGCAGGCGGACCTGGCTCCGAATATTTCCACGGCACCATGGATAATACAGAAGTCTTCTTCGGCATCCTGAGAGCTCTCGGAATCAACGGCAATAAGAAATGAGAAGAATCGTCCTTCTCCTCTTGACTACGCTCCTGGCGCTCTTTTCTGGATGGACAGCCCGTGCTGAAAACCTGGATTTCTCTGAAATCTATTCCGGATACTCCGCCGAAGGCCTCACCTTCTCGGACAAGACGCAGAGCCTTGCCGGAGGCGAGGTGACAATATCCGGATACATGGCGCCGCCTTTGACGCCGACCATCCGGTTCTTCGTTCTGACGGAAGTCCCCATGTCCGTCTGCCCGTTCTGCTCGAGCGATGCGGACTGGCCGGACAATATCATCGTGGTCAAGGTAGACGACCCTGTGACGGCGCTGCCCTATGACAGCCCGATCACGGTGTCTGGTACACTGGAAATCGGCAGTGAAACGGATCCGGAGACAGGCTTCGTCAGCCAGCTCCGCATCCACGCTGATTCCATCAGCGGCTAGAAAGGAGGCCCACTTGATCGAAGTAAGGGATCTCATATGCAAATTTCCTGACGGCGACGGCCGCGTGATCCGTGCGCTCGACGTCCCGTCCTTCACTCTGGAAGACGGCGGCGCCATGGCGCTCATCGGCCCTTCGGGGAGCGGGAAGACGACGCTTCTTCACTGCCTCTCCGGGCTCATGACGCCGACAAAGGGCACGGTCATCGTTTCCGGAGCCGATCTCACGCAGATGACAAGGCAGGAGAAATGCCGTTTCCGCGCGCAGAAGGTGGGGTACGTCTTTCAGAAGTCCCTCATCCTTCCTTATCTGACGGTAGCGGAAAATATCCGCCTTTCCGCAAGGCTCGCCGGTTGGGACCTCATGCAGGACGAACTGGACGGGCTCCTTGAGAGCGTCGGGCTTTCCGGCAAAGGAAACCGGCGTCCGGAGCACCTTTCCGGCGGCGAGCAGCAGAGGGTTTCCTTCCTGCGTGCCGTGGCAAGGCATCCGTCGCTTCTTCTTGCTGATGAACCGACATCGGGACTCGACCGCGAGAACGGGAAAATACTGATGAACCTTATGCTGGATTACCAGAGGCGGACGAAGTGCATGCTCCTCTGCGCAACCCACGATCCGGAAGTCCAGGCACTCTTTGAAAATCAGTATTTCATGAAGAGGGGGAATGCATGATGACAGTTTCTTTGCGGGATTTCTTCATACGCCCTGTGGGCACAGTCATTTTCGCAGCGCTGATCCTCGCGCTCCTCTTCGTCGTCAGAAATAATGAAGCCCGCGCCCTCTTTGCCGAACGGTTCGGTGAAAGGAGGACGGATGATTAAGCTCGCCTTTTACTCCCTTTTCCGAAGACCACTAAGGCAGTTTCTCCTCTTCCTTTTGATAGCGCTTTCAGCAGCCGTGCCCGTTTTTCTCCTGCAGGTGACAGACGGGCTCTATGAGGGCATCAACCATTCCGTCCGGCCGTTTCCCATTCTCGTCGGGGCCAAGGGATCCTCGTACCAGCTTGTGCTGAATACGGTCTTCCTTCGCGACCGGCCGATAGGAAATATTCCTTACACGGAAATGGATAAGCTTGAAGACTCTGGCAAGGTGCAGGCGGTCTATCCGCTCGCCTTCGGGGACAATTACAGGGGCTTCCGTATCGTCGGAACGGATGAGGCCATTTTCTCCTACAAGCCGGACAAGACCAGCGCGCCATGGCTTTCCATCGCGGGAGGCAAGGGCTTCGGGGAAGAAGGGGCCGCTGTCATCGGAAGCGAGACAGTACGCCTTGCAGGACTCAAGATCGGCGATACATTCCATTCTATCCACGGCCTTGCCGACAAGGGAAAGGAGCACAACCACGCATTCAAGGTGGTAGGCATCCTCGCTCCCTGCGGCGGCCCGTATGATACGGCGATTTTCGTCGACATCCATGAAGTATGGGAAGAACACGGAATCACCACGGCAGACAAACAGGAAGTGACGGCTATCCTCACGGTGCCGAAGGGCTACCGCGAAGCTATGCAGCTTCTCTCGGCCTATCAGAAGAACCATGACGTGCAGATGGTATTCCCGTCACAGAACGTCATCCAGCTCTACTCGATGATCGGACAGACGCGCCACTTCTGGACCGGCCTCGTTGTATCCCTGATCGGCATCTCCCTCATGATCACGCTCCTCGTCATGTACTGGAGCGGACTTGGCAGAATGCCCGAGCTCGCCCTCTTGCAGGCACTGGGCGCAGGAAAACATCAGATCATCACCATGCTTCTGGCAGAAGAAGGCATGCTGCTCCTCTTCGGGACAGTCTGCGGCTGGCTCCTCGCCTACGGGGCCTTCCTCCTGACCGCTTCGGCGATCCAGGGAAATGCGGCCATCGTCCTTGAGACAGCACCCGACTGGAGAGGCCTCCTCACGATCCCCGTCATGACCATCCTGGGCACTCTGGCGGGCCTCATCCCGGCAGGCATGATCGGAAGAAAAGACGTATCAGAATACCTTTAAGGATATTAAAGGGACTGCAGTGAAAATGCTGCAGTCCTTTTTAATTTCGTCATGCTTAATTAAATTGATTCATATAAAGCAAAATAAATATTTAACATAGCCGCATGGCTGCCATATAATAGAAGGGAAGAGTTTGCGGAGCTTTGGCTCCGGTGGCCGTCCGATAGGACGGAGGAGGAGGTATTATGACAGAAAAAAAAACAGCAGGAATCGCCATGGGCGCCTGGTCCTGGGGCGTAGGCGGAAATGGCGGAGACCGTGTATTTGGAAACACACTCACAAAAGAAGATTTATGGCCCGTATTCCGCCGCGGCATGGATAATCTATGGGACACAGCTGCCGTGTACGGAATGGGTGCTTCTGAGACGATTCTGGGCGAATTCGTTGATGACAGCGACAGGGACGATCTCTACATCTCGACCAAGTTCACCCCGCAGATTGCCAAAGACGTGGAGCATCCCATCGAAACAATGATGGATGAAAGCTTGAAACGCCTCCATACCGACTACGTCGACCTGTACTGGATCCACAATCCGGCCGACGTGGAAAGATGGACAAAGGAAATCATCCCCGTCGTGAAAAGCGGCAAAGCACGCGCCGTCGGCGTTTCCAATCATAACTTAGAAGAAATCAAAAGAGCAGAGGAAATCCTTTCGGCAGAAGGCCTTCACGTCGCAGCCGTGCAGAACCATTACAGCCTTCTCCACAGGTCGTCCGAACGTGCAGGCATCCTGGACTATTGCAAAGAAGAGGGCATCACCTTCTACGCTTACATGGTCCTCGAACAGGGCGCCCTCACCGGCAAGTATGACAAAGACCACCTCATGCCAGAAAGAAGCGGAAGAGGAAAGAGCTACAACGGCATCATGGACAAACTGGACGGCATCCTTGCAGCCCTGAAGGAAATCGGGGAAGCGCATAACATCACCCCGTCCCAGACCGCCATCGCCTGGGCCCTTGCCAAAGGCACCCTTCCGATCATTGGCGTCACGAAAGTAAAACAGGTAGAAGAAGCCGCCGCTGCCATGGATGTGAGACTCACAGAAGAAGAAATCCAGAAGCTCGAACAAGAAGGCGACAAAGCCGGCGTCCATACACTCCGAGTATGGGAAAAAGATATGGACTAAGGAAATAAAAAAGACTGCAGCAAAATGATGGCACATTTTGCTGCAGTCTTTTCATTTTCCTTCTTAGAATGCCGGAACGAGGCCGTCGGAGAAGTTATCGTTGATATACTTGCGGACGTTGTCGCTCTGGAAGATCTTGACGAACTTCTGGTAGGTCGGGTTGTCCTTATCCTGTTCGCGGGCTGCGATGATATTGACGTATGGGGACGTGTTATCTTCAGTAGCCAGTGCTTTCTTGGAGTCCAGGTTTGCGGACTTCGCATAGCCTGCGTTGATGACGGAAATCGTTACATCATCGAGGGAACGCGGGAGCTGGGCAGCTTCGAGTTCGATGATTTCCAGTTTCTTTGGATTTTCAGCGATATCATTGATCGTTGCCTTTGTCGGATCGGTGCCCGGTTTCAGCTTCAGGAGACCGTTGTGGTCCAGAAGGAGCAGAGCGCGTCCGCCATTGGACGGATCGTTCGGGATGGAAACCTTTGCGCCGTCCGGAACGTCTTTGATGCTGGTGATCTTATTGGAATAAACGCGGAGCGGTGCGAGGTATGTATTTCCGATGGAAACAAGGTGGGTCCCGTTCTTTTCATTAAAAGCCTGCAGGAACGGGCCGTGCTGGAAAGAGTTCAGATCGATGTCGCCGGCAGCCAGAGCCTGGTCCGGGGTGACATAGTCAGAGAATGTCTTGATATTGACAGTCAGACCCTGCTTAGCAGCTTCCTTGGCTGCATATTCCATGACCTGTTCAGAATAGCCAGGTGTAATACCTACGGAAATTTCATTTTTCACAGCAGCAGAAGAAGCAGCCGGCTTCTTGTCGCCGCCGCAGCCGGAAATGACACCGGCAAAGGCAATCGCTGCCAGGGAAAGAGCAATGGTAGTTTTTAATTTCATAAAAGAGACCTCCTTACTAAATGCAGAATGATGGAAACTTCACAGGAAAGCAGCCGGGAAGGAAACAAAAAAAGCCCCGCCCTAAAGGGACGAAGCGTCTGTTCGTGTTACCACCCAATTTTACCGGCAGATCACTCTGCCAGCCTCGCAGGTACGGGAGAAACTCCGATACCCTGTCTCTGTAACGGGAGATCCCGGGCTGCCTCACTATTCGGCACGCCAGGCTCAGAGGCCATCTTCTGAAACGTATCCGTACTCCCTCTCACCAAACGGAGCTCTCTTGGCCGGATCCTGTTTTCATACTCTTCTCTTCACTGCCTGTATGAAGCTTGCCATTACTATAGCATTGCAAAATAGGGCTGTCAAGAAATTCACCCCGTTTTTACAAATCTAATGAAAAATTTCGATTAAGCATACACTACATCACACGAAATGGAACCGAACATAAGGTTGTTCACTATATTCACAGAGTTATTCACAGTTATCCACAGGCTGTGTAAAAAAATTGTGTGAATTGGTATTTTCACGATAATAAGCAGGAAAAAATTCACTGTCCACTGGAGATATACACAGAAAACTGTGAATTAGTGTGAATAACTCATATAAAAGAAGGATTTCTATCTGTAGATTCATTCGATACCAAGCCGATTTCAGGACATGAATTCACAATTCACACCTGTGGAAACTGTGAATTCACTTTTCACAGGGGAAAACGCCTGTAAAAAAATATGACAAAGTAAAGCAAAAGTCAAAAGAACTGATTGCAGGAAGCCGGTTTCCTTCCTGTTTAACGGACTATTCACAGATAGTGGAATATTTGTCCGCTGTCCATTCCCAATGGAAAGATTTTCCTCTATATATTTTGAGGAGGACTCCGGGACCCCATAAACCACTTTAAAGGAAAGTGTACCATTTAAGAAAAAGCGCATGTGGAAAACCATGCAAATCGAACAGAATTTCCTTCAGAGTCAAAAACCGGAGAAAGTCAACCCACATTTTTCCCCGCTGCTCCCCGCATGCGGCAGCATCTGATAAAAACAGACTTTTCAAACGAAATCATGAGAATGAAAGAAAAGAGGAAATCCCGAATCCATGGGCAAATCCCAATGCCGGTCACTTTATGGTCAGGCCAAAATGAGCAGAACAAAACCCCCCGATTCGAACCAAATGTTCTCATGAAAAACTTTTGAATAAGTCCATTGAATAAATACATGAGTGAGGATAGGAGGGGGATGTGGCTTTAAAAACGTACAACCGAACTTCGTTCGAGGAACCTTTTATATTGGAAAAATCGATGAATATTGCACCCCTTTCCCGAAAACTTTAGAAAATGCATTTTCTAAAGACCATAAAACCAGCCTAGCGGCTGAAGAAATGCAACTCATCCGCCCGACATCAGAATTTAAGGTCGGGCACCTTCCCTTCGGATGAGTTGCATTTCCACGAGCGCAGCGAGGTTTTATGGTTTTTCATCGAACGAAGTTCGGTTTAAGGGTGTCAGAGCTCGCCCCGTAGGGGGAGCTGGCGACGGAGTCGTCTGAGGAGGTTCATCTCCACGAGCGCAGCGAGGTTTTGAGGTTTTCAGATAGCGCAAATATATAAATGTGTTGGTATTCTCTAATCAAATATGCAAGCAAAAAAGCCGCAGAAATGATGGCTCATTCCTGCAGCTTCTTTTTAATTATCTATCAGTCATGTACTTTAAAGTTGGCAAGGAGCATTTCTGCTACGCCCGGTGCATCCGGGTCGTGGTGGCCTTTGCCTGTATCCAGGGCTTCCATGGATTTCATTTCTTCATCGGTGAGCTTGAAGTCGAAGATGTCGATGTTTCCTTTGATTCTTTTCTCGTGGGTGGATTTCGGGAGGACGATGAATCCTTCCTGGTTTTCGAAGCGGAGGATGATCTGGCCCGGGTTCTTTCCGTATTTTTCAGCGAGGGCTGTGATGACGGGGCTTTCAAGGAGGGGTTTGTCTCCGTGGCCGAGCGGGTACCATGCTTCGAGGCGGACGTCGTGTTCTGCCATGAGCTTACGGATTTCCTTCTGCTGGTAGAGCGGGTTGCATTCGACCTGGTTGACGCTTGGCATGGTGTCGAACTGGGGAACGAAGGAGTTCCAGATCTTCAGTGTCATGTTGGAAACGCCGATGGAGCGGATCTTGCCTTCTTTCTTGGCTTCTTCCATAGCTTTCCATGCGCCCGGTACGTCGCCGTATGGCTGATGGATGAGGTAGAGGTCGATGTAGCCGAGACCTAAATTTTTCAGGGATGTCTCGATGCCCTTCTTGGCCGGTTCGTAGCCGTAGTCCTGAAGCCAGAGTTTGCTGGTGACGAAGATTTCTTCTCTCGGAATGCCGCTGTCGCGGATGGCGCGGCCTACGTCTGCTTCGTTGAAGTAAGCAGCTGCGGTGTCGATGTGGCGGTAGCCGAGGGACAGAGCTGTGCCTACAGCATTGTAAGTTTCATCGCCGACGGGAATCATGAATACGCCGAAGCCGACGGACGGGATGACGACGCCGTCATTTAATGTGAATGTTTCCATGGTGTTCTCCTTTATACTGTCAATTAATGTTCAAATGAAAGATGGTTGAGGTTCTTGACGAGGTCCGGATCGAAGTGGCTGATGATGCCGCTCTTGCCTTTGTCCTTGGCGCTGATGGTCTTCATTTCATCTTCAGTGAGCGCAAAGTCCCAGATGTCCAGGTTTTCCTTGATTCTTTCCTCGTGAGTGGATTTCGGGATGATGGAGAAGCCTCTCTGCACGTTCCAGCGGAGAGCGACCTGTGCTGCGGTCTTTCCGTACTTCTTGCCGATGGCGGTGAGGTCCGGATCGGTGAAGATGCCGTAATTTCCTTCAGCCAGCGGGCTCCATGCCTGCGGAACGATGCCGTAGGATTTCATGACACGGAGGTCTTCTTCACGGGTGAAGAAAGAATGCGCTTCGATCTGGTTGACGGCCGGGATGATTTCCACGTTTTCGCAAAGGTTGACGAGGATGGACGGGAAATAGTTGGATACGCCGATGGCTTTTGTGAGGCCGTCTTTGGCTGCTTTTTCGAGGTCTCTGTAAGCGGTGAAGTAGTCGCCCATGGCCTGATGGAGGAGGACGAGGTCGAAGTAATCAAGGCCGGAGAGCGCAAGGGAGCGTTTTACGGATGCGTAGGTGTCGCCTGCCTTGTGCATGTCCTGCACCCAGGCTTTCGTCGTGATGAAGAGGTCTTCTCTCTTGACGAGGCCGTCAGCGATAGCGCGCTTCACAGCTTTGCCAAGGGCGGATTCATTGTCGTAAGCGGCTGCGGTATCAAGGAGGCGGTAACCTGCCTTGATGGCTTCATAAACGGACTTTTCGCAGACATCAAGATCTGTGATCTAGTAGACGCCGAAGCCTTCCATAGGCATCCTGGCGCCGGTATTGAGTGTGGCAAATTCCATTTCAAATCTCCTTTTTGTGTAAAAAATTGATACATTTTCTGTATGAAATGACATAGTAATTCATACATTCTTTGCATATTATAGGCCTCTCCTATAAGAAGGAAATCAGGCCTTTTTTGCTCTTTTTTTGATGGGCTTCAAGGGTTCGAAGAAATCCTGCAAGGCGAGCCATTCGTCGATGTTCTTCAATTCCTTGTTGTAAAGGCCGGGACGGATTTCTGCATTTTTGGCATCTTTTTCCGCTTCTTTCATCGTATTGGGAAGAAAGCCGGGGTCTTCATCCAGTGAGTTCGGGAAGATGTAAATGGGCTTTCCCATCCAGTCAGGATACGAAGAAAGGAAGGAACGGATGACGCCGGGATAGGTGTAGTACCATATCGGAAAAGCAAGGAAAATCGCGTCAAATGTGCGTATGTCCGGGAGAGGGAGCTTCAGGGCAGGCCGCAGCTTCTCTTCTGCGTCAGCCTTGCCTTCGACTTCGGAACATGTCTCGTAATCTGTGCTGTAAGGCGGATTTCTTTCAATCCGGAAAAGCCGCCCCCTTGTTTTGACGGCAAGCATTTTTGCAACCCGTTCCGTATGGCCGCTCCAGGAAAAATAAGCGATGAGTAATTTCATGGGTGCCTCCTTTCATGAATTTGATTCCTGTTTACATATTCATTGTAGGAGAAAAATGAGGCCGGGTAAAATGAAAGATGCGTATAAAAATATACTTGCAAGGTATATTATGCCAGTTTATAATTAAAAACATGGAATGGAAGGCGGTTTGCGAAAGGAGAGAGAAATGATCGAATCATACCTGCTGGAGCACCTGGTTGTATTCAGCGAGCACAGGACGCTGTCCGAGACGGCTTCCGTGCTTCATCTGACACAGCCGACGCTGACCAGATCGATGAACAAGCTTGAAGAAACGTTCGGCGTTCCTCTTTTCACCCGCGAAAAGAAAAGAATCCGTCTGAACGAAAACGGGTGGATGGCAGCCCGTTATGCCAAGGAAATCCTCCGAGAGGAGGAAAAGATGATCGCGCAGGTGAAGGCGCTCGACCGCAGAAGAAGGACGATCACGGTCGGCTCCTGCGCGCCGGGGCCGATGATGGAGCTCGTGCCGTTTTTGACGGACGCGTTCACGGGGATGACAGTCTCGACGGAAATCAAGCCGGAGAAGGAACTCCTTGCCGGCCTTGCCGATCACACGTACCAGTTCGTCATCCTGAATCACCCCTCGGACGATGCAGCGCACTACAGCGAGCCCTGCGGCTCAGAGCACCTCTGCGCCTGCCTGCCGCCCTCGCACAAGAGAGCATACGACACGTCCATCCGCTTCGATGAACTGAACGGGGAAAACTTCCTCATGATGAAAAACGTAGGCGTCTGGAGCCCGATCGTCCGCGGGAAAATGCCGAATTCGAAATTCCGCATGCAGGACGACCAGGAATCCTTCCGCGAAGTCGTGGAACACTCCTTGCTCCCCAGCTTCTCGACCGACATCAGCCTCCGCGTCGTAGGAAACTACGGAGACAGACTCTCCGTCCCCTTCTCCGACCCCGAAGCGCAGATGAACTTCTACTGCGTATGCCTCGCAGGAGACGAGACCAAGTACAAAACCTGGTTCGAAATCCTCAGAAGAAAAATGGGATGAGCGGCGAGAGACTGAAGTCTTGAAAAAAGCATCCAAACAAAAAAGCTGCAGAAATGAGAAATCATCTCCGCGGCTCTTTTTGTTGGGGGAGTGGGGCGGAGCGAGGTTTGTTTTCCTTTTGCGAAGCAAGGAAATGGTGTTAACCTTCCCAGACGGGGAAGGAGGGCCACGAAGTGGCGGTTAGGGTTGATTTCCAATGAGCGGAGCGAGGTTGTATGGTTTTCAGATAGCACAAAAATATAAATATGGTAGATACTTCTCTCATCGAATTTGCCAGCACATAAAAGGGACCGTGACAAGATGACTGCACATTTACTCACAGTTTTTTATTGCTGCCGTGATATAATAAATTTAAAGGGCTCAGGCAGGGACTTTATGCAAGCCCCATACCTATGTACCTTAAACCGGATTAACCTATACAATCTGTTAATGTATTAGTAATTGAATGAGTCCATTCAAAAACATGTACATTGTTATCTAATCCGTTGCCACAAATTTTAAGATAAGATTGTAAGGTTATCACGTCGCGCCCGTCAAGCTTTAGAAATACTGTAACCCTTGCAAGTATCCCCTGTATGGGATAATCAAGCGTTAAACTACAACCATTAACAGACAAGATAGTTTCGCTACAACTATCGCCTGTGATTGGGTATGTAGTTTCTAAAGGCTTGAGGGCGTTTTCTATTTCTCCATCTCTCTTATATCTCTTTAGCATAATAAACTATATTTTTTCTATGTTCTGGGATCGCCGATAGAATCGGGTGTTCCAGCGCTCTCCATTTCATGGAAATTTTCAGAAAGATAAATATTTGCTCTTTACAAAAATTTTTGGACAGCGTATACTATGTCCAACCTCAAGTATGAACTAATTTCACAGCACGATTCTCTAAGTGCATGAAAGACTGGGAACGGAAGCGAGTGACAAGGCTTTTCTTCAGAGAGCTGCCGTATGGTGAAAGGCAGCGTAAGGTCCTCACAAAGTCGTCCGGGAGTTCTGGATCTGATATTTAATGTAGGATGCAGCGTTTGGCAGCGTTAGAAGGCCTTCGAGTATAGTGCGAGGTGGTACCGCGTAAAGGTTTACGCCCTGGTTAGTCTTTTCAGACTGATCAGGGCGTTTTTTGCGTAGAATGGAAGAAGAGTAGAAAGCGGTCATGTGAGGAAACAATTTCTTAGAAAGCGTCTTGCGAAAGGGGATATTACTATGGGTATGTTTAAAGGTAGTTACAAAAAAGCAGCAGCGGCAGGTTTAGCAGCCCTGGTTTTGACTGGCCTGATGGCCGGGTGCGGCATGTCTTCGGGTGGAGACAAGAAAGCGGGCGGCGCAGCCGGACAGAAAGTGGAACTGAAACTGGCTTACCAGCTTCCTTCCGATCATCATCTGTCCAAGAGCATCGAAAAGTTCGCCAAGGAGGTCAATGAACGTTCCAAAGGTTCCATTGACGTCAAAGTCTACCCGGCAGGCCAGCTTTACAATGATCAGAACATGAATGACGCACTGATGAGCGGCGGCCTCGATATCGGCATGAATTCGACGGCACGCTGGTCCATGGTTGTCCCGGCTATGAAGGTTCTGGATCTTCCTTTCGTCCTCACATCTTACCAGGCAGTCGATAACGCTCTGGACGGAGACCTGGGCAAAGCACTCTCCGAACAGCTGGAAAAGAAGGGCGTACGCCCGCTGATCTGGGCTGACTATGGTTACGTCCAGTTCACGGATAATGTAAGGCCGCTGGAAAAACCGGAAGATTTCCAGGGACTGAAGATGCGTTCCTATTCCGAAATTTCCGCTGACGTGCTGAAAGCCCTCGGTGCATCCCCGACGACCATGAGCTCCTCGGAAGTATACATGGCTATCAAGAACGGCACGATCGACGGCCAGTCCTCCGGACAGACGGCAATCCTGTCCCGCAAGATTTATGAAGTTTCCAAGTACATGACGGTCGCCAACAGCTCCTATGTCGAATACCTCGTTGCCATCAATGCGAACTCCTGGAAGAAACTGAGCCCGGATCAGCAGAAGATCATCACCGACGTTTCCAAGGAAATCCAGAATGAAATCCGCGAGGAAACCAAGGCAGAAGATCAGGAGTGCATCAAGGAACTGGAAGAAAAGGGCATGCAGGTCTATGTCGTTCCGCAGGATCAGATCCACCTCTGGCAGGAAGCTACCGCTCCTGTAGTCGCAGCCTTTGAACAGGAACAGGGCGCTGAAGGCAAGCAGCTCGTAGAAGACTGCCTGAAAGCCAGCCAGGCAGCACAGAAGTAATTTCCTTTCGTCATTTTCTCGGATGCCCCGGGGTGACCGGGGTTTTCCTTTTTCCGCCTCTGGCGGAGCCTTGCGAAAAGGAGGGCTGGCTCTTGCGTACGATTTATCATTACTTCGACAAACTTCTGGGTTATGTGACCTATACGGCAGCCGCTGTATCCGGGCTGGCGATCCTTTTGACAGCATTCATGATCTGTTATGAAATCATCGCCCGCAGCGTTTTCGGAAGCCCCACTGTCTGGGTCATGGAAATATCCACATACTTCCTCATTTTCGCCGGATTCCTCGGCATGGCATACACCATGAGGAAGAACGGCCACATCTGCGTCGATTTCCTCTACGCGCGTTTTTCCAGAAATGTCAGACGCGTACTGGATATCTTCACCTCGGCGCTTTCACTCTTTGCCATGTACGTCTGCGTCACTGAATCGACGAACTACATGCTGATGAGCTACGACATGGGCATCGTATCCCCGTCGCTCCTCCGCGTGCCGCTCTGGATTCCGCAGACCGCCATGGTCGTCGGTTTCACGCTTCTTTTCCTGGAAATACTGAACCATCTCCTCCGGGATTTCTTTGATGACGGGAAGGAGGAAAAATTATGATACTCGCAGGATTTTCCTTATTCATCATTTTCCTCCTCGTTATCGGCATGCCGGTCGCCTTCACGCTTTCCGTCGCAGGGATCCTGGGCATCATCCAGTTCGTGGATGTGTCCTTCCTCTCGCAGGTGCCGGTCATCGCGTACAAGACGCTGGACTCCTACGTCCTGACGTCCGTTCCGCTCTATATCCTCATGAGCCAGATCATGCTGACGGGCCGCGTGGGAAGCGGACTTTTCGAACTCGGCAGCAAGTGGATGGGCCACCTCCCCGGCGGCCTTGGCATCGCGACCATCTTCGCCTGCGCCATCTTTGCTGCAATTTCCGGATCTTCCGTCGCTACCGCCGTCACCATCGGCGCTATGGCCATTCCGGAAATGCTGAAGCGCGGCTATGACAGGAAACTCGTCGTCGGCTCCGTTGCCGCAGGCGGCACGCTCGGCATCCTGATCCCGCCGTCCATTCCGATGATTCTGTACGGCACGATCACCGATGAATCCGTCGGCAAGCTCTTCATGTCCGGCGTCGTACCGGGCGCGCTCCTGACGGTCCTCTTCATCTGCTACATCGTCTTTGCTTCCTGGGACAAACCGAGAGAACCAAGATCTTCTCATGCTGAAAAGATGAAGTCCCTCCGTGAAAACATCTGGGGACTCTTCCTTCCGGTCATCATCATCGGCGGCATCTACACCGGCATCTTCACACCGACTGAAGCCGCTGCTGTCGGCACCGTCTATGCACTGGCCATCACATTCTTCGTTTACAGAAGCGTCACCATCCAGGATATGCCGGCCATCCTCCGCGCGACCATCAAGACATCCTGCATGATCTTCTCCATCATGATCGGCGCCATGCTCTTCGGCTACATCCTGACTATCCTGCAGGTACCGCAGGCACTCATGAGACTCGTCACCGAAGGTGACCTGAACCGCTGGATCGTCATGCTGGGCATCAACATCATGCTGCTGATTCTTGGCTGCGTACTGGAAACCGTATCCATCATCCTCATTATCCTTCCGATGCTCTATCCGATCATCAAGGCGCTCGGCTTCGACCCCATCTGGTTCAACGTCGTCCTCCTGATCAACATGGAACTCGCCCTCATCACGCCGCCAGTCGGCATGAACCTCTTCGTCATCAAGGGGATCAGCGAAGACAGCTCCATCCAGGACATCATCGCAGGCGCTGCGCCATTTGCAGCTATCATGGTATTTGAAATCCTCCTCCTCTGCTTCGTTCCGGAAATCGCCACCTGGCTTCCTTCCGTACTGAAGTGACGGGATAAGAAAAGGAATAGAAAAGAGCCAAAGAAAACAATCATTTTCAATGGCTCTTTTTTTGTTCCGTTTTTGGAAATGGGGATGATTGAAGATTGAAATGCGTTAAAGGCTTTCCAAAGTTGGTATTTGATATGTTCATGTTTTCTGCATATAATAAAAACAAAAACAAGAAGATGAATTAATTTGTAAATTATTGCATAAATTATACAATTATCCTTCGCTTTGCTCTTGTGAATACGCTAAAAGAAAACCGAAATAGATACGCTTTTCTTTAATGAGCCACTAATAATTTGAGCAAAAACGGAGGTTTACATTTACAAAAATGCCCATTTTTGTAAATGAGATTTTTTCATTTACAAAAAAGCCACTTTTTGTAAATGAAATTGAGGGGAATTGTTCACGGGATTCAGAGGGAAATGAGGCAGGTGAATATTATGAAATATGAATCTTTATCCAAAATATATTATGTATCGCCTGATAATTATATGAAGGAATATACTTCAAGGTTTATGTTTCCATATTCGATGCACCTTGGTATCAGAATCCGGCAGTATAACAGAAAGCATGATTTTGAGGCGTTTTTTTATTATCCGAATGGGATTGCGATTCTTCTGGAAAAATTCACAAATCTTATGAAGAGTTTCTTGCTGTTGAAAGTCAGGTGCCTCCGGTTGTATTGCATCAATTTTCCCTTCTGAGTATCTTGGACGAAGTAAAGTCTACAAATGATATTGAAGGGGTAAGAAGTACAAGGAAAGAAATAAGAGAAATCATCGATGGCGTACAACCGAGATCGGGCCGGCTGGAAAGCATCGTCAATAAATATATAAGCTTAATGACTGATACGGAGATCGATTTCAATACCTGCCAGGATATAAGGAATTTCTTTGACGATTTTGCTCATAAGGAAATTTCGAAAGAAAATCCCAATCGTCAATTAGACGGGGAAATCTTCCGGAAGGATCCGGTAGATATAGCGTCGGCTGCGGGCAAGACAATTCATCAGGGGCTGTTTCCTGAAAGTGTCATTATATCGACGATGAATGAGGCTTTGAAAATCCTGCATCGTGAGGATATCCTGGTACTCGTAAGACTTGGCTTATTCCATTACTTCTTCGCGTATATCCATCCATTTTATGATGGAAATGGAAGAACCGATAGGTTTATCACGTCGTATTTCCTGGGGAAATTTTTCCAGACGATACCCGCTTTACGGTTGTCCGTTTATATACAGAAGAATAAAAAGAAGTATTATGACCTGTTTTCTGAAGCTGACAGTGAGATCAACCGCGGCGATCTGACACCATTTATCATTGGGTTTCTGGAAATTATCCACGGTACAGTACTCGATACGATTGGTCTTTTGAGACGGAAAAATGATCAGCTGAATAAATACAAGAATCAAATTGAGAAACTGGGGCTGGAAGATGAACTGCTCAGCGGAATGTATTACATACTGCTTCAGGCGGCTTTATTCTATGGCCAGGGAGTCAGTATTTCGGACCTGATGCAGATCACCGGGAAATCCAGAGGAACGATGCAAAAACGGATGGAAAAGATTCCTGAGGAACATATGCTGATTACGAAAGTCGGCAAAGTTAATTATTACAAGCTGAATTTGAAATTGTTTTCGTCTAATCGTTCATAAAACGGCAAAGGGAACTGCGGGAAATGGTGCACATTTCTGCAGCTCTTTTTTTAATCGTAGTATTTCCGGGTTATAGGACAAAACGTGTTGGTAAAAATTTATATTATGCTTGTATTAAGGGCAGAATACGGGGCATACTGAAATA
>PPYE01776342.1_pt1 | contig 35261 bp, 32 predicted proteins | sample 1559881 | NCBI WGS metagenome assembly PPYE01 (sample SAMN08240022, study PRJNA423297) | Human gut metagenome, whole genome shotgun sequencing project.
GTGTAGATGCCGATAGTAATTAAATCTTTTCCCTCAAGCCGGGAACTTTTTTTCTGGGAACTCATACCAGTATCCTCCTCTGAGAAAATGAAAATGTGGTGTGGTTAGAGTGTTCTAACCACACCACGCATTTTAGCAATTTCATGTCCAATATCCAACCCAAAAGCAATTTCATTCTACCCAAAATCGGTATTTATTTTGGGTATGCAAAGCACCTATTTGATTCGGCTGGCCTCTCGATAATCTTTTGGCATAACTCCATACTTTTTCTTAAATGCAGCAGAAAAGTTGCTGGGCTTTGTATAACCCACAAGAACCGCTATCTGCCCAATGTTCATATTGCTCTCCAATAACAATCCTGCGGCTCGCTCTAACCGCTGCTCAATAACATACGCATGAACCGAAATGCCGTACATCATGGAGAATCCCCTTGATAATTTAGAGACGCTGATTTGAACCTGCCTTGCCAGTCCTTCACAGCTTGGCGCAAAGGCAAGCTCGCTGTCAATGATTCTCTTTGCCTCGATGATGCAATCACGTTCACTTTTTGATATGCAGCAGTATTCCGGCGAGAGGATTCGCAGCTCCAACACTTCGCTCAAATATACTGACAGCAATTCGTGGATTTTGCTTTCCAGAAACAGATACCCAAGCCCACCCCGATAATGTGTAAAGTCTTGTAACTCTGCGAAAATATGCTCCATATAGGGCGTTATGCTCACCTTTGAAATTCCGGTCAGCAGTTTCTTTTCATAGACGGTAATCTCGCCATCCTCGAAGTAGTCCTGTAATAAACGTTTGAAATATGGAACGGGAATTTTGATGTTCTTAAAATAGAAGTCGCTGTTTTGCGCATAACAGAGAGACTCCATTTTCCCGTGTCCACGGTAAATGCAGGATTCTCCCTTTGCAAGACAAGCGCCCTCTCTGCTGCCTGCAATATTCCACGACACGCCGTCGTTCAGGCAGAACAGCATTTGAATATAGTCCTCGCTGTTAATCCCGCGCACATTCATGTCAGAAAAATAATTCATCTTCCAGTCTGAAACAACGGCACCCTGTTTTGTCACCACCTGCGCAATTTGTCCGGTTCCCATATCAGAAGGAATCGGGATCGTTACGGTCTGCGGTGAATTGGAGAGCAGATCCCGATAGAGGTTGTTCATGTATTCGCTTGTCATTGGATGCCCTCCTTTTTTCGGTTAGCAGTGACTAATGTACTAATATAGTTTACACGATTTACGCCTGAAAGTCAATTTTCAGCACGAATGCAAGCTGCTACAGAAAAAATCAGGGACGTTCCCGCAGGGGCAGAGTGCCATGTCGCGCAGTTCGGGTACGACGAGGCGCAGACGCAGACACGGTCAACCGGCCGCGTGCGAGGCGAAGCGTTACGCTATATGCGGCATCGAAAACCACGGCTTCAGAGGGGTTACGAACGGGAACAAGAAACTGGCAAGCAATGCAAAGCGGTACCCACTTTGCGAAAACAAGCGGATTCCGTTTACACGGAGCCCGCCTGTTTCATGCTTGTTGGGGCGCTGCCCCAATCCCCGCAGAACACAAAAACTGTGTTCTGGAACGATGGATAAATCCATCGGCTGCGCGATTTTTCAAATCGCTTGTGGGCGGGCAGCTCAGCGCTGCTCCGCCTCTTTTTCCCGTCGTTCATTCGCTTCCTCCTGCTCCTTATCCAACTCCAGAATACGGTCGATATTGGCCTTGGCCGTCAGCAGCTCTTTCATTTCCTCACGGGCTTTTCGGTAGTCGGCGTAGGCCGCTTTCTTCTCCGCCAGCAGCTCGGCGTACTCGGTATTCAGCGCCTTGATGGTGGGCAGCTTCTTAAAGCCCAGTCCATCAAAATAGTTCTTTGCGGCCTTGTGGATCGTGATCTCACTTTCATGCTCTGCAAGAAATTTCTTGGAGTACCCGGCCTTGCGATAGGCAACGTAGGTATCGCGGGTCTTGGCATAACCCACGATATGCTCCCGCAGCACGGCAATCTCGGCCATGCGCTTTTCCGCAGCCTTGATCCTTGCGGAAAGCTCGTTAAAGTGAGCGGACGCTGCCGCCGCTTTCTCCGAGAGAGCGGCGTAATCTAAAAGCTCATGGTCTTGCAGATAGGCCACCGTCTGTGCCATCTGTTTCAGGTTGAACAACGTCGCCCAACGCGCATAACCGGCACCCTTGCCAGCGCGTAATTTGGCCTGAATGTCCACCAGCAGATTCCCGCTGCGCTTTTCCAGTTTGACCGGCGCGGCGGCGCTCTTTCGCGGTGTATGCGTCTTTTCACCGGCAATCACCGCACGGAGATCTGTGGGAGTATAACCGTCGCCGAGGGTGTCCATGCGAATGGACTTTTTCTGTTCGCCGCCCAACAGGGACGGGACTTTTTTGCCCTTGACCTCATATCCGGCCTGCCGCAGCAGCTCCAGCAGCGCTTCAAAGCTGTCGGGATTTTGTGCCAGCGCATCGTCAATGGCCGCGCAGATCCGCTCCCGATGGGATGGCTTCTTCTTGTCACCCAGCCACTTGTTGTAGCTCTTGCCGTGGCGCTTCGGATTCTCCACGATGGAGTAGCCGTTCTCGATGCAGATGGTATCGTTGAGCCGCCGCACAGCGCGGCTGCTGCCCCAAAAGTTTCTGAATTTCCGGGTCTGGCTGAGTGCGGTGGAGTTCCAGATCACATGATTGTGAATATGGGCTTTGTCGATATGGGTGCAGACGATATAGGCGTGATTGCCCTTGGTGAAGCGCTTGGCCAGCTCACAGCCCAAACGGTTCGCGTCCTCCGGTGTGATCTCTCCGGGGACAAAGGACTGCCGCAAATGGTAGGCGATCACATCATCCTCGCCGCGCACCCTGCCGGTCTTTTGAATGTACTGATTCTTGGTGAAAAGAAACTCGGCGTCGGCGATCCTGCTGTCGCATTGCCAGCTCGTAATCAGCCTGCCGCCGTCCGTCTTTTGCGGATTTTCGGTGTAGTCGATGATGTCGCTGATGGCCTGTCCCACCGTGCGGCCTTTGCCGGTGTGCAGGGGCATCAGGCGCGTGGTTGCCATGTTGACACCTCTTTGAAAAGTCAAACGGCCTGCCGAAGCAGACCGTTTTATTCTTCATTTATCGGATTGATAGCGGATAATCGGAACCTGTTTTACCTTTCCTCCAATGGTTCGTCGTTCCAGAGCAAAGATCATATCAGGGGTGCGTTCGAAAAAGCCTTCGTCCTTTTTCCAGCTCATGCCGCATTTGCAATGCTGCAAGCCTATGAACTGCTGCTTCATCTTTCTGCCGCAGTTCGGGCAGACCTTATTACTGTTTCCCATATTATTCAGCCCGCGCTAATCTATATAGACTGCGGATGGATTCCACGACCGTATGCCACGACAGGTCGGCAGCATAGGAGAACTTCTTCTGATAAGCCTGCCACAGCTTTTCCATATTTGGGTCGGCCTCGACTTCATCAAAGGCCGCAGGCGCGTCGGCAAGATACTTCTCTGTACCGCGTTTCTTGGCCGTTGCAATGAGCGCCGCCCGGAGATCAGCAGGGACGATGCTCTGGCCGTGGAGCTGGCTCAGAATGTGCAGATCATAGAAATCTCTCATGCGGGTGTTGGTGGTGGCGCGGGACACGACGGTTTCCAGCTTTTCAGCCAGAACGGTTTCCAGATTGTACGCCCAAATCTCAATGGAGCGATCCTCCAGCATCAGCTTGAAGCTGTAACGCACTTCGCGGGGCGTGATAGCGTCACCGGTGGAAATGTCGATTTTGAGCGGCGTTATTACGCCGTCAAACTCCGTTTCCATGCTGATGCGGATGCCCGGATACTCGGCTTCGTCCATGATCTCGGAAATGCGCTTCACACGGAACTCTACGCCATCGTCCACCGGTACGGAGATGATGGAGGCAATCATATTCTCCACTTCCTCGATGCCGACCGTCGCACCCTTTACGGTCGCGTCAATGTCCATCGTGGAGCGGGCGTCAAGGCCGACCATTGCAGCCACCAGCATCCCGCCCTTGAGAATGAACTTGTCCCGGTACTCCGAAAGAGAAATGCGCTCCAGAAAGCGCTCCATCATGTAATTGCGCATCAGGATTTGTGCATCTGCGGATTTGTCCTTGGAGAGATTGCGGATCAGGTCTTTGAGCTGCCGCGCGGTCTTAATCATAAGAGTACCTCCAAATACTGCCGAAGCAGTTTTTCAACACGGAACATCTGCGCATAGCGCATCAGATTCCGTAAGTTCTTGTCTTTTCGTTTTGCGTATTGCTTGAGTGCATCCTGAAAGGTCTGCGTCTCGATCCCGCTGCGGCTGCGGATCAGATCGCAGATGGTACGCTCCATATCATAGACGGGAACGGGATTCCCGAACGGCGTGTTCATCGTGACGATCCCCACGTCATGCAATTCTTTCTTGATGGTGTAGACCTTGATGCCATCCGCTTGCAGACTGGCGGGATTGTAGCCAGTCTTGACCGTGATGGAATACGGACTCGGCTCCCGGTCGGTCAGGTCATGGAAAAACAATGCGCTTTCATGGGAGAATACGGCCTGCGCACAGCGAAGGTGCAGCAGGTACATGGCGTCCGTCCATGCGTCGGGCGAAACATAAACGCCGTGCGCTGCCTGCTCCACGCCGCGCTGCTTAGCGTAGGCGTAAAACGTGGACTTGGCAATACCGATTTCCAAAACCTGCGCGGTTTTGACGATCCCATTGTTTTGCTGAAAAAGCAGATCAAGCCGGTCGTAGGCGGTCATGTTATCACTTCCTTCTTGCTAATATTATATCCGAGATTAGCAAGAAAGTAAACAGCGATTTTAGAAAAGCAAGCCGAGGCGTTCGCCCCGGCTTGCACTTTAACTATGAATGAAGTTTTTCATGGCAGAGTTCACGTCTTGCAGCTTGCCAAGTCCCTGCACAGCCAGCATCGGAAGTCCCATCGGGCTGATCAGAAACGCCAGCACAAGGAGGATGATGCCGTTCTTTACGGAGTAGGTAATCAGCACGGCGAAAGCCAGCAGGGAGAGCAGTCCGCTTGCCAGTTTGAACACGAAGCCGGAGCAGGACAGCAGCCCTGCGCACAGCCAAACGAACAGGGACAGGATAAGCGACAGCGTCGCAAAGAGAATTTTCAGGATGAACATTTTGCGGCCTCCTTTTCACAAAGTGCGGTCAGCGCGTCACGCTCTTTGGCGAGCTTTGCTTCTTCCTTTTCGGTCAGATCACGATCTCCACCCGTAATCTCCATCATGCGGAAATTCTCATAGGCATCCAGCAGAGAATCCAACAAATCTTCGGGCGTATGGCAAAAGTCCACGGTGTTCCAGTCCTGCCGATAGCAGTCAAAGCCCATAACGGTGTAGCCCTTGCTGGTGAGGACAACTTCAAAATCATCATCGCGGGCGAGGTAGTCAGAAAATACCTTCAGCACAATTTCGTTTGTCAGCATGCGTTCCGCAGCTCCTTTCCAAGCGGTCAAATCTCTTTCTGATATTAGATTACTTTGCTCATTAGTGTTTTGCAAGGATGCGGCAAAGTCATACGAATAGTTTTCGCCTTTTGCCCGACATCTAACCATATCACATAATCCTTCTTTAGTACAGCTACCTGAACTAATTTTCTCCAGATGGGAAATATAATGTTGGTACAGTTACAGGGACGGGAGGTGTGGTACTTGCAGTTGAATGAAGCCGTCAGCAGGCGTTTGGTCGAGCTGATGCAGGAGCGCGGCATGACGCAATATCAGCTCTATATGAAAAGCGGCGTACCGAAATCCACCATCGGTAATCTTGTGAACTGCGCATACCCGTCCATGAAGTTGCGGATCATACACGAGCTTTGTCAGGGATTGGAGATCGACCTGAGCAGCTTTTTTGCCTCGCCGTTATTCGATGAAAATAATCTGGAACCGTAGAAGCTCCGATGCTGTTTTGCGTCGGGGCTTTTGCTTTTGTACGGGCAGGGGCAGCGGTCATTCCGCCGCCCCTGCGACTTATTTCAGTGCCGCCAGCGAGGAAACGATTTTCTCTGCCGCCGTCCATATCCGTTCCTGACTTTGCTGAATGTCCTCCAGATCGGTTTCGTAGATGCGGCCTGTTTCGTGGGCGCGGCGGGTGAATTGGTTGAGGTTGTTGCTGGAATACCGAAGCAGCGACACCAGCTCCCGCAGCTCCGGAAGATCGAGCTTTACCACATATCCGTCAATCGCCATCTTGCGGAGATATGCCGCCATGTTGGTGGTGCCGAACTGCGCCATCTTCGTTTCAATCATTTCCCGCTCCTGCGGTGTAACGCGGAATTTAAGCTGAATGTCCCGTTTGCGCTTTGCCATCGCTCAACGCTCCGGGGATTTGGACTTCGCCGAAATTTTCGGCGAAGTTGTTTCAGGCAGCTTTTTCAGCATATCCCGGACAGAGGTTTTCTGCTGCTCCTGCGCGTAGGCTTTGCGGGTCTGGCTGAGAAACAGATCGACCAAACCGGGATGGCTGCTGACGGCCAGATAGCAGTTGCGGTCAGTACCCCATGCGTCGGGATTGGCGGGGATGGACATGGCGTTTGCCCAAGCCCTGTTGTCGGGAGAATAGCGTCTGTCCCAGTCCGCTTGACAGACGGTGATGGCAAGGATATGAAATGCGCGGCCATAGCCAAACTGCTGCACCACCTGATCGACTGCCGCTGTATCCAGCCGGTTATCCCGGTAGTGGTCGCGGATGGTGGCTTCGATCGCTTCCTTGCAGGCCGTGTTCGCCTGATTGGAAGCGCGGTAGGCCGCAAGCTCGTCATGCTCTCTGGCGTAGGCCGCCGGGTGCTTGTAAACAGGAATATTTTTCATCATCGTGCCTCCATTTCTTTTTTGTGGGGCTTTTCCGGTGTGCCATGAACGGGCGGCGCTTTCAGCCTGTCCAGAACGGAAGGCCGCGCCGATTTTGCAATCGCCTGCTCAGGCTGCGGCTGTCCCTTACCGTCCAGATTCAGCTCCATATCCAACTCAATCAGCCGCGCCGTTTTTGCGGCCAGCTCCTGCTCCTGCGGGAACGGCTTACCGACCTCGGCCTTTGCCGCTGCCTGCTGGTTATAGAGGTTTTCAAGCTGCTCCTGAACGCTGCGCAAACGCTCCGGCATTTTATCCAGCGCGTTCTCGATGCGGACAAGGTTGCCCCTGGCATCCGAGCCGAGTTCAACGCGATGGGTCATCTGGCCTTTCAGCGTCAACGTGTACGTTTTCCACATGGAATCAAAAGCAACGGACATGGTAAAGCCGCGATAGCTGCCGATCTGTACCGGGTCTTTGCCCTTGACCTCCTTGCAGGTGTCCAGCAGCGCGGCACCGGCGTTTTCCTTATCGGTGAGCCGGTCGCCGCGAATCTCCATGCCGACAAAGCCCTCTGCCGGGAGCGGATGCGCCGCGAGGGTCTGCATATCCGCCTCCAGCCCACGAACAAAGCCCTTGTGTTCTTCTATCTTTTCCGGAAAGTATTTCAGCAGCCTGTCCTCCAATCGGAATTGCTTGCTGTTGTGGTCTGCCTTCATAATTTTTAGCTTGGACACCTCAATGTCCAAATCCATACGCTCCTTGATGCGGGGATCACCGGCACACAGCGCCTTGATCTCCGCAAAAGACAGCGCCGTAGCGTCCACGTCCTCACAGGAGCGAACCGGGGATTTTGAGGTCATGATCTGAGAGATGAATTTCTGCTTGTTCTCAACGGTCTGCCAGAGGTAGGCGTCAAACGTCCCTTCGGTCACATAGCGGCAGACATGAACGAGCTTGTTCTGATTGCCCTGACGCTCGATGCGGCCTTTTCGCTGCGTGAGATCACGGGGACGCCACGGGCAATCCAAATCGTGAAGTGCGACCAAACGATCCTGCACGTTGGTTCCCGCGCCCATCTTGGCCGTGCTGCCCATCAGGACGCGCACTTGACCGCTGCGTACCTTTGCGAACAGTTCCCGCTTTTTGACCTCCGTGTTGGCATCGTGGATGAACGCGATTTGCTCCGGGGGCATCCCGGCGGCTATGAGCTTTTGACGCACATCCTCATAGACCGTAAACGGCGTGTCAGAGCTTTCTTCCAACGGAATTGCGCTCTCCAGCGCACGGATTTCCGGGCTGTCCAGCGTACCGGGGGAAGCCTTTGCCGCCCGCTGCGAGGGCGTGGTCTTTGGCGTAGAAATGTCGCAAAACACAAGCTGTGTCAGTTTTTCCTCCTCGCCGTTGCGCCAGTATTGGAGAATATTCGCCACGCACTGATTGACCTTGGTGGTTTCCTCGTCGGGGAGCATGGGATTGATGATGCGCTGGTCAAGTCCCAGCTTGCGGCCGTCCGAGGTAATTTTGAGCATATTGTCCACATCCGGGCTGACCGCACCGCTGTGTACCTTAGACGCTCGTTCCGAGAGGGCTTTCACCATGTCCTGCTGGATCTCCGTGGGGTTGGTGGCGATGGTGTGATACGCAACCTCCGGCGTGGGCAAGTGGAGCTGATCCGCCGTTTTGATGTCGGCGACCTCTTTGAACAGATTCATCAATTCGGGTAAGTTGAAAAACTTTGCAAAGCGCGTCCTTGCCCGGTAGCCTGTCCCCTCCGGGGCAAGCTCCAGCGCGGTGGTGGTTTCTCCAAAACGGCTTGCCCAGCAGTCAAAATGCCCCATGCCCATCTCCTGCAAGCGGTCATGCTGCAAATAGCGCTGAATAGTATATAGCTCCGTCATGGAGTTGGAAACCGGGGTGCCGGTGGCAAACACCACGCCGCGCCCACCGGTCAGCTCATCCATGTAGCGGCACTTTGAGAACATATCCGAAGATTTCTGCGCATCGGTGGTGGAAAGCCCTGCCACGTTGCGCATCTTCGTATAGAGGAAAAGATTTTTATAATTGTCCGACTCGTCCACGAACATCCTGTCTACGCCGAGCTGTTCAAAGTAAATCACATCATCCTTGCGGTCGCTGGCTTGCAGCTTTTTCAGCCGCGCCTCCAGCCCCTTTTTCGTGCGCTCCAAGCTCTTGATGGTAAAGCTGTTGCCGCCTGCGAGCTTGGTATCCTGAATGCCATCGGTGATTTCCTCAATCTGTTGGTGAAGGAGCCGTTCCTGCCGCTCCGGGCTGATGGGAATACGCTCAAACTGACTGTGGCCGATGATAACGGCATCATAGTCGCCGGTGGCGATACGGGCGCAGAATTTCTTGCGGTTGTGGGTTTCAAAGTCCTTCTTGGTAGTGACAAGGATATTGGCCGAAGGGTAGAGCCGCAGAAACTCGGACGCCCACTGTTCCGTCAGATGGTTCGGCACGACAAAAATGGATTTCTGGCACAGTCCCAACCTCTTGGATTCCATCGCAGAGGCTACCATTTCAAAGGTTTTTCCCGCGCCAACTTCGTGTGCCAGCAGCGTATTCCCGCCGTACAGCACATGGGCGATGGCGTTTTTCTGATGCTCTCGGAGGGTGATTTCCGGGTTCATACCGGAGAAAACGATGTGGCTGCCGTCATACTCGCGGGGACGGGTGCTGTTCATTTCCTCGTTGTATTGCCGTACCAGCGTTTCGCGCCGCTCCGGGTCTTTCCAAATCCAGTCCTTGAACGCATCCCGGATAAGCTGCTGCTTCTGCGCGGCAAGGGTGGTTTCCTTGGCGTTGAGGACACGGCGCTCCCGCCCGTCTGCGTCCTCAATGGTATCGTAGATGCGAATGTCGCGGAGGTTCAGCGCATCCTCCAGCAGCCGGTAGGCGCTGGCACGGTCTGTGCCGTAGGTGGTGAATGCCGCCACGTCGTTGTAGCGCACCATGCTCTTGCGGGAAACCTGCCATTCTGCGGTGTACGGGACATAGCTGATCTCGATCTGCCCACGCAGATAGCGGGGCGTTTCAAAGGTTTCGTACATGAATTGCTCGATGTATTTCTTATCAAGCCATGTCGCACCCAGCCGCACCTCAATCTCACTGGCTTCAAGGTCTTTCGGCTGGGCAGCAATCAGGGCGTCCACATTCCCGGTGAAGAACGGGTCGCGCGCTGCCACACGCTGCGCGGTGCGAAGCTTCTGCCGGACGTTGCCGGAGAGATATTCGTCCGCCGTTTGCCAGCCCTTCGCCCAATGCTCGCCGCCGTCCTGCAAGTCAAACGGGCCGCTGTTGGGTTCCTTGTAAATGACACCCTTCAAATCCTCAACGATCTGCGGGATTTTCTCGCTGCCGCCCATGAGGGAGGCCATAAAGTCGAGATCGACGCAGGCTTTTTCTCCGATGCAGACAGCAAGGGCTTCGCTGGCGGTATCCACAGAATCTACGCTGCGCTGCTGCTTGATAGTGCGCTTGTGGAACATATCCGCCTTGCGCTCCAGCTTTCCGTCGTCGTCCAGCACTTCCAGCGAACACAGGAGGTAGTAAGAGGAATCGTCAGAGAACGCAAGACGGTTCGCACGGTCATTGATTAGGCCATGTTTTGCGGAGAACGCATCATAGAGGCGGTTTAGCTCGGCCTGCGCTTCCTGAATCCGGATTTCTGCGCTGTACTCGTCCATTTGCAGGGCAATCAGCTCATTCACGCAATCCCGCAACGCGACCATGCCCTTGACACGCTCGGCGGCGGTGGCGTTCAGCTCCGGTTTGACCATGCGGCTGTTTTCCCGGTAGTACACCTCGCCGCCCACCACGGTGTAAGAGTAGTTTTTCACATTGGGGTCTGCGGGGATGGACGTGTCGATCTGTCCGCCTTCACCCAGCTCTGGCAGTTCCGCCTCCTGATAGGTGCCGCGAATGTTTTTCACGGCATCATGGAGCTGATCCGCAAGAGCCAGTCCCTCAATGGGGACAACGGTAAAATCCTGTCTGCCGTACTGCGTACTTTCAGAGGTCTGCCTGCCCAGAACCATTTCGGGGTTGTCGATAAAATATTGGTTGATGGCAAAACCATCGTCGTTCTTGCCAAGGTGTATCCAATCCGGTTCGATCTCAATGGGACGGTCACGCTTTTGCAGGAAGATGATGTCGGACACAACTTCCGTACCGGCGTTGGCGCGGAACGCATTGTTGGGCAGACGAATGGCACCCAGCAGCTCCGCCCGCTGTGCGATATATCTGCGGACTTCGGGCGATTGCTTGTCCATCGTGTAGCGGGAGGTCACGAACGCGATCACGCCGCCCGGACGCATTTGGTCGAGGGTTTTGGCAAAGAAGTAGTCGTGAATGGAAAAACCGAGCTTGTTATAAGCCCGGTCATCTACCTGATATTGTCCGAACGGGACGTTGCCCACGGCGAGGTCATAGAAGTCTTTTCTGTCCGTTGTCTCAAAGCCCGCGATGGTAATGTCCGCCTTGGGATAAAGCTGCTTGGCAATACGTCCGGTGATGCTGTCCAGCTCCACGCCGTAGAGCTTGCTGCCCTGCATCTGCTCCGGCAGCAGACCAAAAAAGTTGCCAACGCCCATAGACGGCTCCAGAATGTTGCCGGTCTGGAAGCCCATATTGCCGACCGCTTCATAGATTGCCTTGATGACGGTGGGACTGGTGTAATGGGCATTCAGCGTGGACGCTCTGGCAGCGGCGTATTCCTCCGGGGAAAGTGTGGCGTAAAGCTCTGTAAACTCGTCTGCCCAATTTGGCTTGTTTTCATCGAACGCATCTGCCAAACCGCCCCAGCCTACATATCGGGAGAGGATTTCCTGCTGTTCCGGGCTGGCCTGTAAGCCCTCAAATTCCAACTCCTTCAGAAGATTGATTGCTGCCATATTCGCCCGGAACTTGGCCTTTGCGCCGCCGATGCCGAGGGCATCATCGGTGATGTGGAAATTCTGCGCATCGCGGTGGCTTGCCGCTTTGAAGTCAGCGTAAGCGGCCTGCTCCGCAGCGGCAATGCTGGGAAAGCCCTGCCACTCGCCGTCAACGGTGATAGATACCGCAGGACGGTGTGCGGGAGGCTCGTCGATCTCGGCCTGAGAGATGGCATCATCAAAATCAGGCACAAACTCTCCCATTTCCGAGAATGCCGCTCGACCTTCATGCTCCAGAATCAGCCTTTCTTCCTCGTTCATAGCAGGAGGTTCAGGCTTGGCGGGTTCCGCAGAGGGCGGGTCATGCTCCGGTTCCGGGATGTGCAGCGTTTGGATTTCTATGTCGTAGGGCAAGTGCGTTTTCTCGGCAGGATAGAACGCGACGGGTTTGGTGACAGGCTGCGGCTGCTCCCGTTCCTGCTCTTCAACAAACGAGCGAATAAACGCAATGTGTTCAGCGCGGAAGATTGGAAAGCCCTGCCTGTTTTGAAAAGTCACATCTCGCAGAGATACTTCATCCGTGCCGAAATTTACGCTGTCAATGACAAACTTCCGTCCGTCAATCTCCAGCTCCATGCCAATGGGGATATACTCCTTGGCATCGGCCTCGTTGATAACATCATAGCCGTCGGTTTCATTTGGCTGCGCAAACACGAAGCTGTGTCCATGCTCCAGCAGCCGCTTTGCGGAGCTTGCCCATTGTCCAAAATCATAGCCGGTCACAGCGGTTTCGCCCATACCGGGAATATCGCGTTGCAGCAGGCGGCGATTCAAAGCGCTGGCGGCTCGTTTTGCATCCGCGCCATAAAAAAGCAGCCGTTCTCCGACACGGACACCGATGAGCTTTTCGGGATGCTCTGCACGAAGCGCCTGATATGCCGAAATATTCGGCGCAAGCTCACGACCCTGATCTGCAATTCGTGTGAGGACAGCAGAAACCGGTTCGGTTCTGTGTTCCGGATCGTGATTGCTCTCGCTGGAGGATGAAACGACGCTGAGATGCGCGACAGTTTCATCTGCGGAATCAACATTATAGAGCTTACCATCAATTTCCACGCGCTGCCCCATAAGGTTTTGAACCGCTTGCGGCGTCTCCGGGGTTGGCTGTTCTGTGTGCTGCGCCGCAATGACGCGCTGCGGCTCCGGTTCAGAAACCTCGAAATATCTGGTGTCGAGGTAGCGTTCAAAGGAATTGCGGTCGATGCTGACAGGTTCCTGTCCGGGTACGTTCGGTAACGTGTGCCAGACGTGATCTTCATCTACACGCGCGATAACGCCGACTGCTGCTATGTGGTCTAACTCTATGGATGAAATGCGATCTCCAATATGATAGGTATAGCCAAGCGGTGTTGTAAACGCCGGAGGGGATAGCTCAATTCCCATATCCCGTTTGATGCCATCCAAGTAAGCAATGGCGTTATTCTGTTCTGCAAAGCGGAGCGTTTGTTCCCCATCTCCGCAGAACCGTTCCAACACCTCATCCCAAATGCCGGTAATTCCGCCCTCGCCGGGATGCAGACGAATGGAGTATCGGTCAGGTGAAAATAACCGCAGTCGCTCATTCTCATCGTAAAATTTATTCTCGCGGATGAGCTGTGCCAACCGCCGCTGTACCTGCGCCCATGTGAGCGTCACCGGCTCGGCGTTTCCTACATGGATATACATGGGAGTTTTGCTATCTTCCCAGCCATATTTTGCAGCCAGCCATGCGGCGGTGCTGCGTTCTCGCCCATGCGCCTGCATATATAGTGCGACTTCCTGCTTGCCCTTTAGGTTGTTGTGCCAATCCAGAAGCGCGTTGTCAATGTCCTCCTGTGTGATCTGATAGGGAGAGGGTGCGACCGTCGCTGCCAGCGTGGGATACAGTTCCTCCAAAAGCTCCTGATGCAGCCGGTTATGGAACGTGGGCATATCAAAGTACAGGCGGACAAGCTGGAGATCATCAGATGCCGTGACAATACGACGGATAGCGTCCGCACCCTCCAGATAAGCGTTCTGGCGGTCTGAATTGCGGCAGGCATTGACAAAAGCCGTATCTTTGGAAAGCGCGTTGCCAACGGTCAGCTTGTACCCGTCAAACAGCTCCCGTACCGTGGGCTGCGGCGCGTCGGCGGCAGGATCGCGGAACACCCTCGTGCCGTCCGCGCCGAACTCTGCTTCATAAGCATTGATGGCCTGTTCTGCCTCGTGGTCGATGGACGGAAGCGTATATGCCGTGTGTTCATGGCCGGAATCGCCAATGCGCGAAATTGTTACATCATGCTTTTCCCGCAGCTTTTCAACGTATTTCTCCAAATCCTTTGCAGGGAAGCCGCACATGGTAACACGGCCTACTCCCTCCAAATTGCGGCGCGTCAGCTCAAGGCTGAGATCATCTGCAACTGCCCGCGCATCCTCGCCATACAGCTCGAAGAAGTCCCCAACCTGATACAGCACAATTTCATCGGGGTGCGCCGCCTTTACGTCGTTATAGTCGTTATAAACCGCGTTCCGCATGGCGTCCTGCGCCATTTCCTTGTCATAGGCTGCCTGCTCATCCGGCGTAAGGTAGCGATTCAACCGAACCAGCTCCGAGATGCGCGAAGCGACCTTGTTCCAATTCATCTGAATGTCTGCACAGCCGTTCTTTTTCAGCACAATGCCTTTGCTGCCGTGATCTTCATAGCTGCCGCTTTCTCTGGATACGGCATGGGTATGCCCGCCGATGCCGTACTCCTTTTTCAGAAAATCGGCATTCTCCTTGGGAGTGTGCGAAGTCTGGAAAAACGCATAGATGCGGGTCTTTCCACCCTCAAAGCTGCTCCCGTTTGCAAGAGAAGCCGCAATTTCATCTTCGGTGATAAACCTGCCGGTTTCTGGAATAGCCTCCATATCGGAGCGGAATTCCTTTCGCGGAAGGGACAAATCTTCCAAACGTGTGAGAAGTGCCTGCGACTTGTGGTAATGGAAGCGCAGCAGCGCACGGTTTTCGCGGTAAGCGTCCATGAATACCTTGTATTCCGACAGGAGCCTATCCCGGAACGCCGGATTCAGCAGATCGTCCGTCAGACGCTCCGTTTCCTCTGGAAAGCTGGTGCTATGGATATTACCCAAGCAGGACAGATACCCCAGCGACTTTGCTTCATCCGAGAAATCGTGATAAAGGTTCCAGACATCCACAGCAATACCCAGCCGCTCATAGCGCGGGGCTTCCGTGACCTCAAGATTGGTGGCAAATGCGCCGCCGTCCAGAAGCTCCTCAATACGCTCCGCCGCATCTGCCCAGCCTATCACTTGGGCAGAACGAAGATAGCGAGAGGTATCTCCGGTTGCAATATGGATACCATCGTCCCCGTACCATGCGGAAAGCCTGCCGTTATCCGTAATCAGGCCGTTGCCGCCGTAGTAAAGAGCTTTCAGAAATGCCGCGCAATCCTCTAAAGGTTTTTGCTTGGAGAATTCCGCAGCAATTTTCATCCGCGCTGCATCCGCATTACCGCCCGCGCGCAGGATGTGGTCAATATCATCCTGAGAAATGAACATAGAAAAAGCGGAGGGTGTTACACTCTCCGCTTCTGCGATGGATTGAATTTGTTCTGCCTCTGAGGGGAAGAAGGACATCTGCGCCCCAGCAGGGGCATCGAACATATTTAGCTGAACACCAGTTCCGTGAGGATCGTTTCCTCGGCCTGCGCTTTCAGCGTGTTCATCAGCCCTACCCACTTCATCGGGTCGCTGGCTTTCAGCGATTCCGTCACGCCCGCCGACTTCATCAGCTCCGGCATCATCTGTTCCAGCCGGTTGTTCGCCGCCTCGTCGATCTCCCGCAGATGGGGGTACAGCTTCTCGGACAGCAGCAGGCTGTTCCACAGCACCGGACGATGCTCCTTCAGGTAATCCTTCCGCATCCTGCCGTACTTGCCCAGCGGGGCTTGCGGCTGCTCTGTCAGGCTCAGGTCGGGAATCAGATAATCCCCGCTGCGGGTGTAGGTCAGTTCGCTCATGGCTTTCGCTCCTTTCCGCGATTTTCTCGCGCTCATAATTCTTGATGGTGACTTCGATCTGCCGCAGCACCAGCTCGCTGGACTGGCTGATGGCCGTTCCAAGAGCGGCGACGGTCTGCGGGGTATTGAAATCAAAGACATTCAGAAAATCCTCATGCTCGAAGTAATCTCCCGGCTGCATCCCGCAGCGGGACAGCAGCGCATAGGTGGTGCTGACAACGGCGGCGTTCCGAAAAGCGGCTCCGATGTTGAACTCATCATAGTCCTCCAAAAAGGAACCGTCAACGATGCCGACAATATCGCGCCAGTTGTCGTGCCAGTATTCATCTACAAGCTGCGCCGCCACACGCTCCATCTGATCGGCAAGTCCGTTTTCACCGGAAACGTCGAAGCGCTGTTCCAGCGCCGCAGATACCACCTCACGATGCTCCTGCCGGTATTCCCAAAGATAAGGGCGGCGAGAGTTCTCGCCGCCGCTGGTATCGGAAACATCGAATACATATCGGAGTTTGGGTTGGTCGCTGCTGGTATCCACAAGGGCGATGCCCTTGCTGCCTCGCCGCACATAGCGGCGCATCTGCTTATTCCAAAGGTCGTATTCCGCGCAGGCCGTGGCTTCCGGGCGCTGGGCGAAAATCATGAGCTGTTCATTGTAGGGGTACTTATACAGCCTTGCGGCGGTGGTCAGAAATGCCGTCCACTTCTGATAGCTTCCCGTGATCTGCTCCGCCGTGCGGTCTGCCATCTGCGCATAGAGCTGTACTTTACTCGGCATCCATATCCTCCTTTTCAAAATCGGGGAACAGGTCGAGCGCGTCATATTCCGCGTCGCTCATCCTGCGCAGCTTTGCGATGGCGCTGTCCGTCAGCTCCCGCAGCTCCGTTTCATCCGCAGCGAGGTAGCCGCGCATTTCCTCCAGCGCCGCGATCAAGCCCGTGCGGGTGCCGGTGTTGTAGAGGCTCATAAGCTGGCGTTCTTCAAAGGTGATGTTCATATCAAAGCTCCTTTTCCGCGCTCTTTTTGGGCGCTGTTTTGTGTGGACGTTCTTGGGCCGGTTGGCTTTTGAGCTGCTCCAGCACAGATTTCTTCTTTTCCCGGTGTGCCGCCTCTGCCAAATCCATCAAGGAGATGGACATACCGGTCTTGACCTGTGCTTCAAGGTCGGCGACGGTGGGCTGTTTGGGGCCATTGTTGATAATGCCGTCGATCATGCCGTAATCATCTTCCATCGACATCTCGGCGGCTTTCAGATAATTCTCCGGTTTCTGAAAGGCGGGCAGCTCCTGAAATCCCATGCTGTCACAGTAGTGATAGGATACCTTGCCGTCCTGTTTCAGCGCAACGATGTCGCTGACGGAGAGGCTGTGTCCCACAAAATCGCCGGGGCGCTCGTCGTTGAAAATGTAGTAGAAGTTTTCAAGGATTCTGCCGGTATCATCGTCCGGGTACACCTCACGGGTATAGACGGCTTCATAGTTGGCCGGGTCAGGCGGCGCGGCCAGACTGCCGAGGTTGGCAAAACGCAGCTCCACCGGCGCATCCCGGCGCAGTTGGTAGATCGCCATAGAATCGGTGGGACTGTTCAAAAAACGCTGCTCCACATCGCGGGGTGGGATATGGCCCTTGACCGCATCCCAATCCGGTCTTGTGATCCCGAACATTCCGTCGTGCTTGATGATGTCCTCGGCTTCAAAGACCATTTCCTCGGCGTTGTCGGGATAGAGCATATAAACCGTGATGTCATGTTCCAGCAGCTCCACTGCCCGATCCTTGGAAAGCGGGAGCATATCACTATCCAGATACCCATAGCTGCGCATATCGTCCACCGTCAGCGTGGGGTCAGGCATCGGGACGGCCTGTTCCAGCTCCGGGAGCATATTATCTGCCGCATCGGTGGGAACAGCGACTGCGCCGGTGATCTGTTCGCTGTCCAATGGCGGCGTAATTTGCGCCTCCTGCAAGTCCTCCAGAATTTCCATATCTGCAAATGTCACCTTGGTTGGTGTCATGCCCTGAATGGCAAATACCTCCGTTCGGACAGCCCCGGCAACAGATGCAACCGGCGAATCTTCAATGGCGCTGCTGTCAATAACACCGCCATCCAGCAGCTTTTTGCTTTCCTTGTCGTAGAGCGAATAGTTCCAACCGCCGTCTGTATGCTGCACATGGAGATATACCGAGCCATCCACAAGATAAAGCGCTTCGTCTGTTTGTGTGGCGCTCACTTCTTCACGATTGATGCCGCGCTCCTTGCAAATCTCCGCAAAGTGCCGGTCAATGTCCGTAATCAGCTCGGAGGCAGTCTTGTTGATGGTTTCCAGACTGGCGCGAAGCTCTTTCAACTCCTTTCCCTTTGACCATGTGGCGATATAGCCGAAGCTGTTTTCGCCCGTTTCAATGCCGTAATACTGGCAGACCGCATAGGAGATGCTTTCGGCCTCGACCTCCTCGGTGTTGCGGCTCTTTTCACCGGGGACAAGGATCGTCTCACCATCGTCCGCAAGCTCCGTCATGTGTTCGTAGTCGTGGAGCTTGGCGTGGGCAATCTCATGGACGGCGGCGCATACCGTCTGCACCTCACTCATACCGGCGCGGATGGTGATGCTCTGCGCCTTAATGCTGAAAAAGCCGTCCGTATCCCGCGCAACGGGCTTTATCTCCATCGGAACGGGAGAAGCACGGCGCAGCGCCTCCATGAAAACCTCATACTGCTGCACATTGCCGCTCAGATCGGCGGCAAGCTGGGGCAAGGGCTTTCCATAAGTCTGCGACACATCAAAGACGGATACCACCTTGAACATAGGGATTCGGATTTCCTTTTCCTCAATGATGGCCTTGCCGTCCGCATCCAGCACCGGCGCATTGGTTTCGGGGTCGGTCTTGATTTCCTCGACCTTTTTCTTATAGGGAGTGGGAGCGATGATGCGAATGCCTTTTTCGCCTTTCAGGACGTTCCTGCCGAACTGATCGCGCCACTTGTTGAAGCCCGCCACATGGGTGGCGTCGGGGCGCTGCATATAGATGAGCATGGTATTATTGACCGAGTAGCGGTGAAAGCGGCTCATGGTGGCAAGGTACTTCCGGTACTTATCGCTCTCGAACAGCTCCTTGATGCCGTTTTCGATGCTGTCAACGATCTCCCGCATCCGGTCTTTGCTGGTTTGTTTTTCAGCCATGATGATCTCCTTTCAGAAAAAATAGCGCCCCTGCGCAGAAGAAAACACATCCTGCACAGGGGCGATTCTCCGCAGATAGACGTTGTTTTTGAGCTTGCGGATAGAATGACGCAGCCCCTTGTGATTCCGCATGGAAAAAGCCTTGCGGCACGGGGCTTTTACGCCCTCTATTTGCGGAGGTTCCAGTATTGTTCACGCTTTCGTTTGGCGTCCTGCTTTCTCCGTTCCTGCTTGGCGCAGGCGGGGCAATATTTGGCACGGTTGGAGGAAGAATAGACCGGCTTGCCGCAGACGGCGCAGCACTTTCCCGGCCTTTCCCGCATCACGTCGGCCAGCAACTCATGGTCGGCGGGAAGTACCGCGTTTCGGAACCAGTTGCACAGCAGCGAGTAGGAAATACCCTGTACGCAGACGCAAGGCTCTCCATCATCCAGCGCGAGGCAGTTGCTGTGATCGTAATTACAGCAGAGCTTCCGAATGAGCTTCTTGGCGCGGCGGAGCTGCTTGTGATCCATACGCGGCGCATCAGCCATTGTCGAACACCAGCTTATAGCCCGTGTGCTGCCCATCGTCCTCCAAAAGAACGCTGGCATCATAGGTTTTCCCTGTCTTTTCGGAGTAGCAGCCTTTCAGCGGGGCGCGGCCATTTTTCAAAAGCGCAGCGGCAAGAGATTTCGTCAGCGCCTTTTTCTTGGCGGTGAAAAAGCGGCTGTTTTTCCAGAGAACAAAGGAACAGGCACGGTTCTCGCAGAAAAAGCCTTTCGGTGATTCCGTCACCTCGGCTCCGCAGCGGGGACACTTGCCGACCACCTCGCGCCCGGAGGGGAACAGGACTTCCGCACCGTGGATGGGCTTGTAGGTCTGCACCAGCTCATTCAGCATGGCGGCGATCCCCACCATAAAGCTGTCCGGTGTGATCTCGCCGCGCTCAATTTCTTTCAGCCGATGTTCCCATTCAGCGGTGAGCTGCGGAGACTGGAGTTGTTCGGGCAGGACGGTGATGAGCGCCGTGCCGGTGGAGGTAGGCAGCAGATTGGTGATTTTCTTGGCCTTCCTGCGCTCCACAAAACAGGAGGACACCAGCTTTTCAATGATACCGGAACGGGTCGCTGGGGTGCCAATGCCCTTGCGCTCGGCATCATCTGGCATATCCTCCTTGCCCGCGTTCTCCATCGCAGCCAGCAGCGTATCCTCGGTGAAATGCTTGGGCGGCGTGGTTTTTCCGGTCTTGACCGACGCGGCAGATACGGAAAGCGTCTGTTGCTCCGTCACTACCGGCAGCGCGGGCGCTGCCTCTGCCTGCTCCTGCTCATAGCGCTTCCAGCCGGGAGCAAGGACGGTTTTGCCCTTGGCGGTGAAGCTCTGACCGGCACAGTCCACCGTAATGACCGTTTCTGCGTAGCGATGTGGTTCATCCACCGCACGAAGCAAGCCCCTTGCCGCCAGCTTCAGCACCTCGCGTTCGCCCAGCGGCAGAGAGGCTATATCTACCTTTTCCGCGCTGATGGTGGGAACAATGGCGTGATGATCGGTGACTTTTTTACTGCTGCATACCTGCTTGGCGCAGATGGTCGGCGGCTTCTCCATGCCGCAGACAGCGGCAGCGGCGGCGACAAGGCCGGGGACGCTGCCCTCCATATCGTCGGTCAGGAAGCGGCTGTCGGTGCGCGGGTAGGTACAGAACTTCTTTTCGTAGAGGGCTTGGAGATAGTCGAGGGTCTGCTGAGAGGTGTAGCCGAGAACGCGGTTGGCGTCGCGTTGGAGGGAGGTCAGGTCGTAGAGCGCGGGCGCTTTCTCAGACTTTTCCTTGTGTTCCGCGCTTTTGACTGTTGCCGTCTTGCCCTTGCAGGCGTTGGCGATGGCGTCGGCATCCTTCCTGTCCTTCATTCGGCCTGTCGTGGCGGGAAAGCCGCAATCGAGCTGAACGGTGTAGAACGGTTCTGCCGCAAATGCGGAGATCTCCGCCTCACGCTGTACCAACAGCGCCAGCGTGGGCGACATGACGCGCCCGATGTTCAATGTGCGTCCATACGTCAGGGAAAAATACCGCGTGGCGTTGATACCAACCAGCCAATCGGCCTTGGCACGGCACAGGGCGGATTGATGCAGGCCGTCATAGTCGCGCCCAGACCTAAGCTGCTGGAAGCCGCTGCGGATGGCATCATCCTCCATTGAAGAAATCCAAAGCCGCAGAATCGGCTTGGAGCATCCCGCAAGGCAGTAAACCGTGCGGAAGATCAGCTCACCCTCGCGCCCAGCGTCGCAGGCGTTGACCACTTCGGTCACATCCTCCCGGCGCATCAGCTCCCGCAGAATGTCAAACTGCTTCTGCTTTTCAGAGCGGACGATGAAGCGGAACGAGGTAGGAATGATGGGCAGCGCCGCCAGCGTCCATTTGGCATCATCGGCATTGTAAACGGCGGCGTCGGCCAGCTCTGCCAGATGCCCGAAACACCACGACACGATGTACCCGCCGCCCTCCAGATACCCGTCATGCCGTGATTTAGCACCCAGCACGGCGGCGATGCTCTGCGCCACGGAGGGTTTTTCGGCGATCACAAGGCGCATGGTGCAGCCTCCATTCTCTTTACATCACGGTAGCAGGGGCGAACGCAGCTCTGTCCGAAGCGCTTGCAGCCGTAGCAGAAGTGTTCCTTGGCAGCGTCGGGAGGGCTGTCCTCCCGCGCTGCTTTCGGCTTCTGCATCATCAGGCGTTCCAGCGGATTATTGGTGAAATATCTCATGCGTCTGTATCCTCCGTAGTATCCTGTTCCGGTTCGCCCTCATACGGCTCAAACTCGTATTCGTCCTCGTCCTCGCCGTAGTCATAATCGTCCAGATCGGCGCTGCCCTTGGTCTGCGGCTTGGCCTTTTTCTGCTTGAAAATGTAGAACGCGGCACCGCCGCCCAGCGCGACGATCAGCAGAACAACAAGGATGCCGCCCATGCCGCTCTTTTTCTCCGGTTCCTCGGCGGCGGGTTCTGTCGGCTCGGCGGGAACTTCAGGCTTTGCCTCCTTGCCCACGCACTCGGTCATGTTGACCGCGCAGACGGGGCAGGATGTATTGACCGTACCGGCCACGCATTTTGTGGTGCAGGAGCAAGTGGCGGGCGTTTCTTCCTCGCCGGTCAGCGCCATCAGGTCAGCCTCATCCACCTGATTCAAGAAGTGGACGGTTTCTTCGCCCCCATCGTCACGGTCAATAATCATGTAAAACACATTGCCGTTCTTGCTTTCCAGCGTAATGAACTGTTTTCCTGCCTTGGTGCTGGAGCCAATATCGTCGATCAGCGTCAGATTACCGTCCGGTGTCAGCGCGTCGCCGCCGCCCGTCATGCTGCCGAGAAGAAGTTGCCAGAGGTCGGCCAGCTCTTTTTCATCAAACGGAAGCGTAATGCCGCCGATGCTCACGGTGCTGTCGGCGGCGTCGGTAACAGTCAGATAGCCGCCGTACACATAGCCCACACGGGCGGGCAGCAGGATTTTTACCCAATCGCCGTCCCTGCCAATCACATCGACCACTGTGCCGTTGGGAAGCTGCGTAAACGCGGTATTGTCCAGCCCCGCGCCGGTGCGGACATTCAGGCTGCCGCCGTTGGTCGTGACCGTGCCGATCTGTTTTGTTTCCTGCGTGTCTGCGGCGATGCTTTCGGCGGCAGGCAGCGCATCATCGGGATAGTCGCCGCTGCTGGCAAAAGCGGAAACGGGGAAAATCCCGATGCACAGGAGCATCAGCAGCAGGCTGATAAAAATGCGCGGTGTGTTCTTAGTCATGGTTCAACGCCTCCTTTTCCAAAGTGGCCGGTGCAGGCGCGGCCTGCATACGGCGGAACAGCTCGGCGAACTGCTCCATCGTCATGCCGTTCTCACGCACCATGCCGATGATGTCGGTGTCCTCCAACTCACGAATCTGCTTTTCCAGCTCGCGGTTGCGGCCTTGCAGATCAGAAATTTTGCCTTTGTTCTTCTCCAGCTCTCCACGGAGCTTCATAATTTTCGGGTTCATATCGTTCACTCTCCTTTACGGCAAGCGCCCATAGCGGTAGAAATGGGACTGCCAATAGCTTGAATTTAAGTTTGCATAAGAGATCGGATCTCCGCAGTGGATCATCATATTGTTGCCGACGTAGATACCCACATGGCTGACACCGGGGGTATCATACGTTCCGGTGAAAAACACCAGATCGCCCGGTTTGACGTTGGCAGAGGATACAGGCGTACAGATATTGCATAGCCCCTGCGCGCCCAGCCTGCCCACATCCCAACCGGAATGATTGATGACCCAGCTGACAAAGCCCGAACAGTCAAACGAGGTGGAGGGGCTGCTGCCGCCCCAAACGTAGGGGTAGCCGAGATACTTTTCCGCTTCCTTGATGATAGCGGCAAACACCTCATCGTCCAGCGCCTCCGGGGGAATGTCGTAGTCGGTATAGCTGCCCTCCACATACTTGCCGATGTAGCCCGAACCGGGAAACAGGTCGGGACGGTTGCCGAGGGTCGCCATGTAGGTGGCGTACATTCCGAGCTGTTCTTCGCTCATAATGTAGACGGGAACATGAGAGAGATTGAAGTTTTCCAGCGTGACCGTGCAGATGTAGTAGTCATACGGCACCTGATAGGTGTCCGTATGGGTGTTGCCGTCCGCGTCCGTCCACGTGTCGGTTTCTGTGCGATAGCGGGTTTCCACCACCACATCCTCGGTCAAAATGTACTGGCGGTCAAAGAGCATCTGGAGCGTACCCTGCACCTCATCCAGCGTCCATTCCCCTTGATGCAGCGCCGTAATCATGGAAATGAGTACATAGGGGTCATGCTCGATGGTGTCCAGATCAAAGTGGTACTCATCGTAGTCATGGGTGCTTTCGTAGGTGTCGAGGTAGCGCTGAAGCTCTGCCTCCATTTCGCAATACTGCGCTTCCGCACCCAGCATATCGGCGTCCTGCGACGGATAGGTACTGGCCGCGATCCCGGAGCCGACGCCATCCATTATCACCGAGCAGGAGGACAGGCCGTTGAGCAGAAATGCCAGCATCAGCAGAATTGCGGCGGCAATGGCAAAGCCGCGCCGGTGTTCCCACACATATTTGCCCGCTTTCTCAGCCTTTTCAGCGGCTTTTTTCGCGGCCTTGGCGGTATTCTCTGCCGCCTTTGCCGTAGTCTGCGCCGCCTGATTGTGCTTGGCAGCGGCATACTGCTTCTTAATTGCCTGCTTCTGCTGCCATTTGGAAACGGGATTGCTGGTGGGGCTGTCGATCTCTGCTTTCTTCTGGAGCGCGTCAAGATTGGCTCGTTCCAGCTTTTTCTCTGCACGGATGGCGGCGCGATAAGGCTTGAGCTGATGGGCGCGGTGGGCAGACTGCACCAGCCGCCCGCCGCGCTCCACGGCTTGCTCTACCTTGTGCGCGGCCTCTACGCCTACATTGTCATCCTCGCTCTGCCGCACCTCCCGATGAACCTGAGAGAGAACAAAGTTGGCGGGGGCATCCTGCACGGCATGGGTCAGCTTTGAGGGCGGCTTTTTCTTATCCACTTCCTCAAAACGGAGCTGCGTTTTGACCTTGCCGGTGGCAGGATCAAAGCCGTGTTCCTTTTTGGCCACGGTTTTCTTGGGGATTTTCGCCTGCGCCTTATCCGCCTTGGCCTCCGCTTTTTTCACCCGCTTGATGGGCTTTTCCAGCTTCGGCTCGGCAAGATCGGCGTCGGAAAACTGCAAACGCGGTTCTCTTTTCATGCTGACGCCACCTCTTGCGGTTTGGTGGTCATGACGCGGTACAGCTCGGTGTCCTTCGGGAAGTGGTCAATGAAGGGCAGAATCGTGTTGCCGTAGAACAGCAGCCCCTCGCCCTCGCCGGAGTGGGTCACATAAGAAAGCTGATGCGGCGAAATGTTGAGCTGCTTTGCGAGAATCTGCCGGTCGCCAGCGGCCTGATTGAGCATATAGATGAAGTCGCTGTTCTCAAAGATGTTCTCAACCTCGCGGCTGGATAACAGGTCTTTGACATTTTGGGTGATCCCGGTGGGGATGCCGCCCCATTTGCGATAGCGTTTCCAGATTTCGACACTGTACGAAGCCGTCTGTTCCTCCTTCAAAAGAAGATGGAACTCGTCAAGATAGTAGCGGGTCGTTTTATGGGCGGCGCGGTTGATGGTCACACGGTTCCAGACCTGATCCTGCACCACCAGCATCCCGATTTTTTTGAGCTGCTTGCCCAGCTCCTTGATGTCGTAGCAGACGATGCGGCTGTTCACATCCACGTTCGTGTGATGGTTGAACACATTCAGCGAGCCGGTGACGTAGATTTCCAAAGCAGTGGCGATGTACTGCGCTTCCTTTTCATCCTGCGCACGGAGGGCGTTATACAAGTCCTCCAGCAGCGGCATATTCTCCGGTTTCGGGTCATTGAGGTAGTCCCGGTAGACGATGCGCACACAGCGGTCGATGATGGTCTTTTCCACAGGGGCAAGCCCGTCCTTGCCGCCGACGATCAGCTCGCACAGCGACAGAATGAAGTCGGATTTCAAACTCAGCGGGTTATCATCGTCGCTGTAATCCAGATTCAAGTCCATCGGATTGATATAGCAGGGCGAACCGTCATAGCCCTTGCCGGTGGGCGACAGCTTGATGACCTGACCGTGCAGACGCTCCACCAGCGGCGTATATTCGCCCTCCGGGTCACAGATGATGATGTCATCCTTGGGGCAGATGAGAAACGCATTGGTAATCTCACGTTTTGCCGAAAACGACTTGCCGCTGCCGGGAGTGCCTAAAATCAGACCGTTGGGATTTTTCAGCAGCTTCCGGTCTACCATGATGAGGTTGTTGGAAAGGGCGTTGATGCCGTAGTACAGCGCCTCCGAACCGTTCTGGAACAGCTCCTGCGTGGTGAAGGGGACGAAGATCGCTACGCTGGAGGTGGTCAAGCCCCGCTGAATCTCGATCTGATTCAGCCCCAGCGGGAGGCTGCTCATCAGTCCTTCCTCCTGCTGGAAGTCCAGCCGGGTCAGCGCACAGTTATACTTCTGCGCGATACTGGAGGTCTGGAAGATGTTGTTGTCAAGCTGCCGGGGTGTGTCCGCCGTGTTGAGAATGAGGAAGGTCAGCAGGAACATTCGCTCGTTGCGGGACTGCAAATCCTGCAACAGCTTTTTGGCTTCTGCGCCGTAGGTGGCAAGGTCGGATGGGATAATGTCCATATCGTACCCGGCGCGGACGGCCTTCTTCTGTTCCTCGATTTTGGACTTGTCGAGATCGGTGATCTTGCGCTTGACGGTCTTGATGGCGTTGACCTGATCCACAGACTGCACATGGAGGTTGACGAGGACGCTGCTCTCCATATCCAGAAAGTCCGCCAGCATCCGGTCATTCAACTCCGGTGCCAGAATCTGCACGAAGCTGATCGCACCCAGCTTTTTGCCCATACGAAACTGCCTGCCGGTCTTGAACTCAAAGGAGCTGGGCGCGATAAAGTCCTTGGTGGACAGCCCGGAGGGAGGCAGCCAGTCCCACGAAAAGCGGAACGGCTCCTGCTCGTCCATCCGCAGAATGTCGTGCATGACGTGCAGGCGCTCAAAGCCGTTCAGCGGCGCAGCCACAACGCCCAGCCGCTTGAAGTTGTTCAGGAGGTCGGTTTCGATGCGCTCCAAACGGGGCTTGGCGGCGCGGAGGTTGTCCGCCTCAATGCCGAACGTGAGATACTTGGTCTTAATGAGGCCGTTGTTGCCGCGGGCAAGCTGATTTTGCAGCATACCGGCGTACTCGGCGCGGATGCCGTCAAACTCATCCCCGCAGGGCGGAATGGAAATGCTCCGTGCAAAGGTTTCCTGCGAAGCCGAGAGGTTCACAAAGGAAAGCTGGAATTGCACGGAGCTGTCAAAGTAGTTCAGGAAATCGCACCACGCCTCAAAAATGGCGGTCTTGTCCTCATTCTGCGAGAGCTGGTAGTTGATGTCCTGATACTGGATCGTTTTGGTGTAGCGCGTGTCGGTCACACGGCAGATGCCGTCCGGCCACATACGCTGATACGGGATGCTGTCCTGCGCCGATGCTTCCTTCTTATCCGTTCGGTTCGCTCTTGCGATGGCGGCTTCGATCTGTTTTCGTTCGGCGCGGGTCAGCTTTTTCTTTTCGGACAATTTGATACACCTCCCGGTCTAACTGGTTTTGCCGCTCCAGAACGGCATAAAAATTGTTGGTCTTATACGGGCGCTGCTTTGGCCTCTGGAAGCACACGCGGTAGATGTTGCGGATGACGACCTCCAACGGCTGACCGTTCTTTTCATACATGGCGAACAGCATGGCCGGGATCATCACCACCATCATCACCATGGCGGCGGGGCTGGTGCCGATGCTGCCCTTGAGCAAGAAGAAAAGCGGTACGCCGATGAGCGCGCCGCTTCCGAAGCAGATGAGCTGTCGTTTCGTGAGGTTGAACAGCACCTTGGTTTTTACTTTGGTTAAGTCCTTTGGGACATTGACATAGGCCATAGAAATCCCCCTTTATAAGAGCTTTTCATATCGAAGTTTCATCTGCGCCGGGTACAAAGCGGAGGCGGGCTTACGGCTGCCTGTCCAGCATTTGCCGCCTGCCAAGCCTGCGCAGCTCCAACCAGCGGCGCGGAGACTGCTACCGCTCTCGCTATCCAGCGTATAGGTGATGATCTTGCGGTATCCCATTGCCTTTGCCGCCCGCGCAGATGCGGCATAGAGAATACTGCAAGCGTTCTTCTCACCGGTGGTACAAAGACGATTGACTTCCAATGTCCAGCCATCATCCAGATACCGGCTCACAGGACGGCCTACGATTGCAACACCGACAAGCTCTCCATCCTTGGCACAGCCGATGGAAAACTTATGTCCAGCAGTTGCCTTATGGTGCCGGTGATGCGCATTGACAAATGCGTTCGCTGTTGCAAGCGCGACGGGCGTGAGTGTCAGCATGGTATCACCCCCGTTAATGTGCATTGAACACGGACTTGGCAAGGCTGCTCGTTTTGAACAGGCAGAAGCACAGCAGCACCGTGTAGCCCATGCAAGTCCAGATGGCGTAGATGATGTCATCCACAAGCGCGATGTTCTGCACCAGAACGGCGTAGATGGCAACGCAGACGATGATGAGAAATGCTTGGAAGCCCAGCGCCAGCAAGGAACGGATGTAGTTCTGTCCCATGCCGCCCCATTCCTTGCCCATCATGGTCGCCATCGGAATGGGGGCAACAGAGGTGACGAGATATATTTCAATCATTCTTCCGAATGTGATAATGAAAATGCAGATGGTCAGCGCCCACATGGTAATGCCCACGAACAGAGACTGGAACCATAGGCCGAAGAGCGGCCCCAGCTCCATCTCCATCAGCCGATCCTCGATACCCACCATGACGCTTGAAATGTTGATGCTGGTGTCGCCGATAATCAGCCCGGAGGCGCTGGCAACGACGCTTTGGGCGGCATCGAACACGCCCATTACAATCGTCCATGTGTTTGTTACGATCAGGACAGCGGCAGCGGACTTGAACGCCCACTTGAAGAATATCCATGTGTCCATGTCGTTGAGGTTATTCTTGTCGGTAATGAGCTGGATCAGCTCCAGCGTCATCACAAAGGCGAGAATTGCGCCTGCGATGGGGACGATCACGGTTTCTGACAGGTTTTGTATCATGCTGAAAATGCTGCCGTTCCATGCCTGCGGCGATAAGCCCACCTGACCGGAGATCTCGGCAACCTTTTGATTGGTTGCATCGAACATCCCGGACAGATTGCTCACGATACCGCCGATGAGCATTTCTTTCAGCCATTCCGTGATCTTATCCCATAAGAAATCCATAGGGTTGCCCTCCTTTCGGGAGGATGCCGCCAGAAAGCGGCACCCTCCGTGGATTTATGGGAAGCAAACGAGCTGCCTGATTAGCCGAACAGCCCGGACAGCAGCGGCACGAGGGTAATGCCAATCAAGGCCACCCCGCCCCCGGCCATCAGCTGCTTCATGCCCTGAGACTTAGCACCAGATAGCCATAGGTAAGCATTTGATATGATCTCCAACTTTTCCCCGGCTCCACACCGTGCGTGCAGCTTTCACCGCACACGGCGTTCCATCGAATTTGGTCATACAGGGCTTGCGACACTTTGTGTGTGCTTCTTTTGCCAAATTCGACTTGTGGCCTTTCCTCCACCGTTTACTTTTTCACGGCTTCATAGGTACTACGCCACTACTTTCACTGAAACAAAGAATGGTTATTGCCTTCTCACGAAGGTATTCCCATCCACCATCTCGCAGCCTTGCAACAGGCTAAATGTTTTCAGCTTCCTGCGTTCCGATATTTCTATCATGGGCCGCATTTAGGTTCTTCCTCTAAGCCTGTATTCAATTCTTTACGAATCGTGCCGCCTGTAACGGCACATGGACTTTCATAACAACCATTTTTACTTGTCCACGAATACCTCCGTATAAGGAGTACCACCGTTTCGATGGTATCAACGTTTAGACTTGTACATTCAGAAGTTCGTCAGTATTTCCATACATACTAACCATGTGCGGCTGACACCCGGCATATAGGATGCGCTATCCACCTCTGGACAGCTTTCGATTTCAGCCTTGCAGCCAAAACTACGGCATCTCTCTGCCGACTTCACCGAGCTTCTGACAATCGGCGGTTGCGCACCTATGCCAGTCGGAGTATTAGTGTGGACGCTTCGGGGCGTTACCCCCTCATTTCATCCATCGAAATATCAGTTCTCCAAGGTTTTGGACTTCATTCGTCCTTCGACCTGTGCCTGACCTTTTCAGTCAGGAACGCATCGCACGGTTGTCGTTGCCGTAGCCCTCCAGCAGATTGATTGCGCCCCAAATGCCGAGGCCAGCGCCCAGCGCCACAACGAGGGTCTGAAGAACACCAACAGCAGAATTAAAGAAAGCCATAAATAGTACCTCCGAAAAATATGTTTTAGATTTTGGAGGGTACATTTCTTCCACGAAGTTTCATCGAGTCGTTGTCAAAACAGGCTGCCGCCGTCAGGCGACAGGTTCACCGGAAAGGTCTGCCTGATACACCTCAACTGCATCATCCGGCTTGAGCTTGAGGCGATGGGACAGAAAACGCTCTATGTCAAAGGCGTATTTCTTGTCATAATCCGCTGTGTAGCGGTAGAGGGGATGCTTGGTGAGATCATATTTGTTGGACAGAAACGGGCGGACGCCGCGAAGCTGCAAGATGCACTTGCCGCCATCCAGCACGGCAAGCTCATCTACGCTCATCAGCTCCTTGCCCAATTTCTGATAGTTCAGCGAATGGGAAACCTCGCGGCCACGGCTCTCGCCGGTGTTATAGCTGTCGATGGTTTCCTTGCCCAGCGCCGCCGCCAGCTCTTTCAGCGTACCGGGTTCCTTTCCACCCAAAAAGATGGAACAGTCCATGTTGCCGACAATCGTATCCGCGCTGTCTTTATACAGGGCTTTAAGCTGGCTCTGTGCCTGCAAGACAAGGCAGCAGGAGATTTCTCTGGAACGGATCGTCGCAACCAGCTTTTCAAGTCGCGGTATCTGGCCGATATTCGCGGCCTCGTCAATGAGGCAGCGGACATGAACCGGCAAGCGTCCGCCGTACACATCGTCGGCTTTTTCACACAACAGGTTGAAAAGCTGGGTATAGCACATGGAAATGAGAAAGTTAAAGGTATCATCCGTGTCGGACATGATGATGAACAGGGCGGTTTTCCGGTCGCCCAGCGTGTCCAGTTGCAGCTCGTCATAGGCCGTCAGCTCCCGAAGCTCCTGAATGTCAAAGGGAGCAAGCCGTGCGCCGCAGGAAATCAAGATACTCTTAGCTGTCTTGCCGGCACTTAGCTTGAATTTGGCATATTGGCGGACGGCGAAGTGGTCTGGCTTGCGCTTTTTCAGCTCGTCGAACATCAAGTCCACCGGATTTTTGAAGTCCTCATCGTCCTCGCGCACCTCCATCGCATTGATAAATTCAATGAGCGTGGAGAAGCTCTGTTCCTCCATCGGCGCTTCATAGTGGATGTAGCCGATGAGAGCGGTGTAGAGCAGCGTTTCCGCTTTCACCCAGAAATCGTCACTGGCTTTGCCCTCGCCCTTGGTGTTGGCGATCAGCGTCGTGACCAGCTTCAAAATGTCCTTTTCCGAGTGGATGTAGGCGAACGGGTTGTACTTCAACCAAAAGCGGGTCTTGCCCGAACCGCTGCCGCCGACGATCAGGACATTTTTGTTCCGCGCCGTTTTGGGGTCTTTGGGGCGGCTGTTCATCGTCAGCCGCTCCGTCTGCGTGAGAATGATGTTGTTCTCAAATGCGGGATCGACGTAGGGCTTGATGTCCTCGGCGGTTCCCCAACGGGCGCTGCCGTACTCCAGATTTTTGCGGAATTTCTTGGCATTTTTGCCCTTGATATAGACCGCCAGTCGAATGGCGATGGCGGCGGCAACGCCCACGCACAGGTCAATGGGATGAAAGCTGGGGACAAGGGAGTGAAACGCTGTGTTCAGACCGGTCATAATGTTCAGGAGCTTCGTGGAAGCGTCTGAACCGGGAGCCAGCCGCACCGCCTCGCTGACTTTGGTGGCCAGCAGTGCGATGAACACATACGGGATGTTGGGAAGGATGAGCTTTTTGACGTTGACTTGCTTCATCGTTCCAGCTCCTTCCGCTTTGTCCTGTCCACCACAGCCGCCTGAATGAGCGACTTGAAGTGTTGCAGCTTTTCCAGCACCGAGGGGCGTTCTGCTTTCCTGACCTGCTTGGCGGTATATTCCTTGAACGCGGCGGTCATGGCGTCAGCGTCCGGCGCTTTGAAGAACACCATGTATCGCTTTTCGCCCTTGACCTTGAATGGAGCGAAGTCAATGCCATACTTCCGGGCAATCCGATTGAATGAGCCGATATTCTGATCGGTGACTTCAATGCTCTGCAATCCCTTATCCTTGGCGGCAAGCTGCTTGACGGTCATTTTCCCGTGGGGATTGGCCTTGCTGTACTGATGCTTCTGATGGCCGTTTTTTAGCTGCTCCAGCAGCTTGGCAACAGCTTTGCGAAATTCCTGTTCACCCAGCTTCCCGCAGGAGATCATCAGGGATACGATTCTCTGTTCAACTTCTTCCTGCATGACTTATCACGCTCCTTTCCTCCGATTTGCAGGGAGAACGCCGGGACACACTAAGGCGGTACCACCAGCCGGTGCAGAAGATGCTCATTCATTTCTGCGCCCCTGTCCCTTGACGGTCAGGATGCCGTCCAGCGTGGTGGCGGTGATCCGCAGGCGCTCGGCCACGGCGATGTCATTTTTCACGCTTTCATCTACGGTGCTGCCGCAAACCACCAGCACACGAGCGCGGCGCAGATATTCCCGTGCCATGTCGATGCCGTCCTTATGCTCCTGCGGAATCTCATCGCGCAGGAACAGCGGCAGAAACAGCGAGGGGCAGACGGGCGAAAAGCCCGCATCATAGACCGCCCTGCAATACTTGGCGGCGTTTTCGGTGTTCTCAAACTCATTCTCGCTCCACGGAGCGGTGATGTAGGCAAGGGGACGTTTCATCGGTATCAAATCCTTTCTCCCAGAATCGGGCATGAAAAAAGACGGCCTTTAGGGGCCGCCGTGAAAATCGTGATTGACCAGCATGGCATAGTGGTTGTCGATGGTGGAAACGGAATTGAACAGCGCCGCCATAAGATAGGCTTTCGTGTTCCAGACGCGGGTGGTGTTCTCACGGATACCGTCCATGACCTTTTCGATGTGCATGGAGGTAATCTTTTCAAAGCGCTGTTGCACGAAGCCGGTGGGATACTCCGCATCCCGCCCGATCTTGACCGTGGGGCTGCGGTTCATAGCAACCTCCAGCATAATCTCCACCAGCTCATCAAGCTGCATCCGGTCATACTGCTGACAGAGAATGTCGTATTCGATTTGCTCTCTGATCTCCGCTTTTTTCTCAAATCCGTCCGTCATTCCGTCCGCCGCAGGCAGAAAGAATGAATGAGTGCTTGATAGATCAGTATTTGATTTTTGAGTATTAGATTTCTTAGTATTTAATTGCGCGGGATTATCCGTATCCGGTGCCTCCGTATCCGGGTTATCCAGATACGGGTTTTCCGTATCTGGTAAAGTCGTATCCGGTGGAGAGGGCTTTCGGGGCTTCTCGAAGATGGTGTACTCCGTGTCGGAAATGCGCCCGTCCTTGCCGCGAAGCTGACGGCGGATGATGTAGCCCGCCAGCTCCAGCTCCTTGAGCGTTTTCCCGATGGCGTCCACGCCCTCCTTGCAGATCGCAGCCAGCCCCCGCGTGGTGTAATTCCACTCGTCGGGGAGGGAGAGCATCATGGAGAGCAGCCCCTTGGCTTTCAGGGAAAGATTGCTGTCTTTCAGGTGATGGTTGCACATCACCGTGTAATCCCGCGTCCGTTCAACGCGAAATACAGCCATATTGCTTCAATCCTTTCCGCAGGGCAGTCAACCTGTTTGGCCGTCCTCCTCGGCAAACCGCGTATCCATCCGCTCTACGCTCCAGTTCTGCTTGAACTGTCCCAGCGGGCCGGTGCCGAACTGCGCCAGCGCACGGCGATCCAGCTCCATCAGCTTTTCCCACAGCTCCGGGTGATGCTTTCGCAGCTTCCGCAGCTCGTCGATACGCTGGAACGGGCAGCACCAGCAGGACGCACGGTGGTAAATCTCATACAGTCCGCCGAAGTCAAAGCCACGGTCGTAACAGGCTTGGAGCGCCTGCGCCTCCGTGATGCCCCATTCCACGAGGGGATACCGCTCATCCTTGCAGCGCCACGCTTCATCGGCGGCGATACCGACATAGTGGATCGCGCCCAGCTCGCCTTTGAGCCGGTTGACCTCCTTGGTGATGAGGTGCGTTTTGAGCTGCCCAGTACACCAGCGGACGCGGATTCCCGGCCAGCCGTTGCCGTAGGGCGGGATGCCCAGCTTTGCACGGTTTTCCAGACTGCGGGGCTTCTGCTTGGGTTCGTCGAACATCAGGTATTCAAAGCCCTTGGGATGCCGCAGCGTGGTAATATGGATGCCGCGCTCCCGGAAAAGATGCTCGTCCAGTTTGGCAAGGTGTTCGTACATTTCCGGGAACTCCATGCCGGTGTCCGCTGACAGCACCATATTGATGGGCATATCCCGTTCGATCATCAAAAGCAGCATGGCGGTACTGTCCTTGCCACCGGACAGGCTGACGGCGTGAAACTGCTTGCCGTTTGCGTTCTGAATGGTTCCCCGCATGGGGAAGCCGCTCCGTTTTCACTCCTTTCCCACATCACAGCTCATAGATGGGCTGCTCGTGTTCGTAGTAGGGATCGCACAGGGCGGCAAGCTCGGCCACCAAGTCCTCCAAATCCAGAGAAATCTCGCTGTCTGCCCAATCACTGCCCTTGTAGACGCGATACTCGGTGACGTATTCGCCTTCTCCGGCGTTCACGCTGAATTTGGCAACGACGGCAAAGCCCATATCCTCCAGCAGCCACAGCTCCATCGAGCGGGCAGCAAACACCGCGCCGATATAGCTGTCGCCCACGTCCTCATAGAGAAGCGTCGCTCGCTGCTTGAACAGCTCCGCGCTGCGGTAGTCCAGACTCAGCGCATTCTTGCCGTCTGCGCGGTAGGCATAGACCGTTTCAGCCTTGTTCCAAACGGCTTGCAGCAGGGCGTGATAGTCGATGTTTTCCAGAAACTCGTCGATCTCCGTTTCTGTGTAGCCGACCTCCGTACCCTTGCGGAACAGCGTGGTCAGCGCTTTTTCCAGCTCTGTTACTCTGCTCATGGTAATTCTGATTTCTCCGCGCCTCTCGGATGCCTGCGCCTTGGCATATCCCACGTCGGAGAGGAACAACCTCAGCCGTTCGCCCTTTTCACCCACAGGAGATTTCCATGACAGGACATCAAAAATAATCATGTGGCGGGTTTCGTCCATAAAGCGCTCCAGCGCAAGGATGCTGTGCCCGCCGACAAAATCATCAGCGTTCATATTCGGCACCTCGCGCTCTGATCTGAAAGGCGGCAAGCCCATAGCGGGCGATCAGAGTGGCGTTGACGATCAGGCGCAGCGCCTCCGGGTCAATGACCTCCGGTTCCGCCAAGTCCGCCATCGTGACGGCCTCCGTCTTGTCGCAGAGGTCGCGCGCTGCCATGAACAGTGCGTAGTTGTGCGGCGAGGTGTTTTTCAACACCGCATAGCCGAACTCAATCCCGTCCTTGCAGAAGCAGTTTGCCGTGCGGCGGTAAATGTCGTCGTTGGAGGTCAGCAGGTACATGGCCGCATAATAGGCGTTGGTATCCCTGCGGCGGCGGTAGCCCTGCACGGCGCATTGATACT
>PPYE01047675.1_pt1 | contig 35241 bp, 29 predicted proteins | sample 1559881 | NCBI WGS metagenome assembly PPYE01 (sample SAMN08240022, study PRJNA423297) | Human gut metagenome, whole genome shotgun sequencing project.
GGACACCTACGGATATAAGGAAGAAGGTCAGGCAAGCACAGGTCTTGCGGATCTCTTAAAGGGTCTGAAGCTGTAGCAGAGAACGCGTGAAGACATGGTCGCATGGACGGAACGTTCCCGGCTGCAAAGAAAGGGGGCGTCAGCATGACGAAAGAGTCTGGAGGCTTTGATCAGATCGATCAGTGGAAATCAACAATGTTTTTATACAGCTCCGCGTTAAAATCCATCAACACGAAGATCGAGATCTTAAACAATGAATTTATCCAGTTATACAATTACAATCCGATCGAACATATCACTTCCCGGTTGAAGACACCGGAGAGCATCGTGAAAAAGCTGAAGAACGATGGATGTGAAGTCACGATTGAAAACATGGTGGAGCACTTAAATGATATCGCGGGAATCAGGATCATCTGTTCCTTTATGTCCGATATTTATCCGATTGCGGATATGATCGCAAGACAGGCGGATATCACGGTCCTGCACGTCAAGGACTACATTAAATACCCGAAGACGAACGGATACAAGAGCTACCATATGGTAGTGACGATCCCGGTCTATCTGTCGGAAGGAAAGCGGGACACGAAGGTCGAGATCCAGATCCGGACTATCGCCATGGACTTCTGGGCATCCTTAGAGCACAAGATCGCTTATAAATTTGAAGGAAAAGCGCCGGATTATCTGGAGCGGGAGTTGAAGTCCTGTGCCGATATGGTGGATATGCTGGACATGAAGATGTTCTCCTTAAACCAGGCGATCATGGCGGTCGAGGAGGAAGAGCGGCGTGTTGAGGAAGAAAAGCGCCGCGAGCGGGAAAAGGCAGAAAAAAGACAGGAAGAACTTGCAGGAAACGGTCCAACGTAGGCCGTTTCCGCTCTTGTTAAGACAGGGAATTCCAGCAGCGAAAATATAAAATTTATGGGCGGATCTGCCGGTACGGAAAATGGAGTGCAGGCAGAGCGCCGGAGGAAACATGAGAGTCGTATTACAGAGAGTAAAACACGCGTCGGTCCATGTGGACGGACAGGAGACGGGATCCATCGGACAGGGATTCCTGATCCTTCTCGGCGTCTCCGACACGGATGACGAGAGCATTGCGGACAAGATGGCGGACAAGATCTGCAAGCTCCGCATTTTTGAGGATGAGAACGGAAAGACGAACCGCTCGCTCCAGGATGTGGACGGCGAGATCCTTGTTGTGAGCCAGTTTACGCTGTACGCGGACTGCAGAAAGGGCAACCGCCCAAGCTTTACTGACGCTGGAGCGCCGGATCATGCGGACCGCCTCTATGAATATTTTATGGAGCGGTGCAGGATGCATGTGGAGAAGGTGGCACATGGGGAGTTCGGGGCAGATATGAAGGTGGACCTGCTAAATGATGGTCCATTTACACTGATGCTCGACAGTAAAGATCTGCTTACAAAGTAAGAGATAAGACACGACAGCTGCATGCAGGAATTGGAACATGTGTCCAGGTCGAAAATGGTTTCCATAAAACAGACTGATTCGGACCAGGCAGCGTGAGTGAGTTGTTATAATTCATAAAATACACATACGGAGGTTTTTAGCATGAACGGCAAAGATCTGGAAAAAGCACTTCTCTGGGAAGCTCCGCACATCGGAGAAAAAGCGCCGGAACAGATTCCGGAGGCGCAGAATTTCTGCGAGGGATACAAGACATTCTTAAATGAGGGAAAGACCGAGAGAGAATGTGTGAAAAAAGCGGTATTGCTCTTAACGAACGCCGGATACAAGGAATTTGACCCGAAGGCGTCCTACAAGCCGGGCGACAAGATCTACTGGGTAAACCGAAAGAAAGCGATCATCGCTTCCACCATCGGAACAAAGGATCTGAACGAGGGATTGCGCATGAACGGCGCCCATATCGATTCCCCGCGCCTGGACTTAAAGCCGAACCCATTATTTGAAAAGGACGAGATCGCCTACTTAAAGCCGCACTACTACGGCGGAATCCGCAAATATCAGTGGGGCACCGTGCCGTTATCCATGCACGGCGTTGTTATGAAGGCGGACGGGGAGACTGTTGAGGTCTCCATCGGCGAGAAAGAGGGCGATCCGCAGTTCTGCGTGACAGACCTTCTCCCGCACCTTGCGGCAGAGCAGAACGGAAGAAAGCTCGGCGAGGGCTTAAAGGGCGAGGAGCTGAACATCATCATCGGCTCCATCCCGTACCATGACGAGGAGAACGAGAAGATCAAGAATCCGGCGAAGCTCCTTGCGATGAAGTTATTGAATGACCGCTACGGAATCACGGAGAAGGATTTCACCCGTGCGGAGATCGAGATGGTTCCGGCATACAAGGCCGTTGATATCGGATTGGACCGCGGCCTCATCGGTTCCTATGGACAGGATGACCGTGTGTGCGCGTATACAGCGCTGATGGCGGAGATTGCTGCGGAGAACCCGGAACACACCACATTCACGATCCTTACAGATAAGGAAGAGATCGGCTCCGTCGGCAATACGGGACTTCACTCTGACTACGTCCGCCATGCGGTTGAGGATCTTGCGGAGAGCTTTGGGGCGGACACAAAGACCGTTCTGCGCCATTCCATCTGCCTCTCCTCCGATGTAAACGCGGCATATGATCCGACATTCGCAAGCGTTTACGAGAACAGAAACTCCAGCTATGTAAACAAAGGCTGTGTGCTCACAAAGTACACAGGCGCGAGAGGAAAATCCGGCAGCAGTGATGCCAGCGCGGAGACCATGGCAAAGGTCATCGGTATCATGGAAGAGAATGGCGTTTACTGGCAGACTGGCGAACTCGGAGCCGTTGACGCGGGCGGCGGCGGAACCATCGCCCAGTTTGTGGCGATGATGGATGTGGATGTCGTGGATCTCGGTGTTCCGATCCTTTCCATGCATGCGCCGTTTGAGCTGGCTTCGAAGCTTGATGTGTACAATACATATAAGGCGTTTTGTGCGTTCTATAAATAAGAGATAGTAAAAAAACATCCTGGCGGGATCATGATCCTTACAGGATGTTTTTTTGTTTTTCTCTTAGAATGATGTTGAGGTCAAAAAGTCTTTTGACCTCTCTGATACCAAGATCCAAAATCCTCCTGCAAGCAAGCTTGCGGCGGACTTCAGACCTTTTGACCCTAATATCTTAAAATTCTGTGAATACACTTTTTTTTCGCGTGGCGGTATGTTAGAATGGATATTACGCGCGGGTGACCCAGAAAATGGGCAGCGCGCGGGGAAATAGAGACAGAATGGAAGGAAACGAGAACATGAAAAAAATTATAAAAGCAGGTATCTGTGTTGCTGCAGCTGCAATGATCATGACAGGATGCGGAAATAAGAATCAGAATGCTGAGAGCAGCTCCGCGGCTGTAGAGGAGACAGCATCCGCGCCAACTGAGACTGAGACAAAATCCGAGGAAGAACTTCACGACGAGGAGAGCGTCACTCTCGGAGATTACAAGAACCTGACCTTCTCCGCAAAGGAAGAGGAAGTTACTGACGCCAAGATCGAGACAAGATTAAAAGAACTCTGCGCAGAGTACCCGGTAACCATCGAGGGACGCCCGGCCCAGGAAGGTGACACCGCAAATATCGACTATTCCGGCACAAAGGATGGCGAGGCATTTGCAGGCGGAACCGCAGAGGGCTATGACCTGAAGCTTGGCAGCGGCACATTTATCGACGGCTTTGAGGACGGCGTCATCGGCATGAATGTCGGCGATGAGAAAGACTTAAACTTAAAATTCCCGGACAACTACAGCAGCGCTGACCTCGCAGGCCAGGAAGTCGTCTTCCATGTAAAATTAAACCAGTTAAAATCTGAGGCCGACAGCAAGGTGGACGATGATCTCGCAAAACGTTACTACAACGACGATACAGCGACTCTTGACCAGTTAAAAGAGGAAGTACGTGCGGAGCTTCAGGCAGAGGCTGACAGCCAGTTCTTCAACGCGGCAGGAAGTGAGCTCTTAAACGAGGTCATCAACAACTCCGAGGTTACAGCTGACCCGGATGCCGTTGATGATATGTTCAACCAGTTAAAGAGCACATATTCCAGCTATGCAAGCAGCTATGGACTTGAGTTCGATCAGTTCCTCAGCATGTTCCTGGGAACGGACGAGGACGGACTCCGCGACACAGCAGAGAACCTTGTAAAACAGCAGATCATTTTAAATGCGATCCAGGCAGAGGAGAACCTTTCTGCGACAGATGAACAGAAAGATAAGCTCGCTGTTATGAACTACTTCAAGAACGCAGCGCAGATGATCACAACCTACGGCGAGGATTCCGCAAAGCAGATTTTCGACATGGGCGCTGTTTACTACTATCTGATCGACAACTCCACATATGTAGAGGCACCGGAGACAGAAGCCGAGACAACAGAGGCTGAGAATATTCTTGAAGAGAAAGAGACTGCTGCGGAGGAGAGCGAGAGCAGTTCCGCAGCAAACTAATACGGAGATCATGAAGAGAAAAGCATTATTTTTTGATATCGATGGGACGCTCCTGGTGGATGCGTCGAAGGAGCTCCCGAAGAGCGCGGCGCTTGCTTTAACAGAGGCGCGCCGCGCCGGACACCTGGTTTTCATCAACTCCGGGAGGACGAGATGCCTGATGAAGGATGTTGAGGGGAAAGTACCGGTGGACGGCTACCTCTGCGGCTGCGGAACCTACATAGAGGCCGAGGGAAAAGCCCTGCTCCACAGAAAAATCTCCGCAAAACGCCGTTGGGAGCTCCAAAAGGCGATCCTCGAGTGCAAACTTGACGGAATCTTAGAGGGACCGAAGGCATGTACGGTGCAGACCGGTGTCTCCCACATGGATGAGATCGAGCATGTGAAAAATGTGGTCTACAAGAACCAGGGCTTGGCCAGCGCGGACTGGAATACGGAGCTGGTGGATTTTGATAAGTTCTGTGTTCTTGCGGACGAGAACAGTGACGAAGAAGGTTTTTTAAAGATCCTGGCACCGGACGTGACCGCCATCGACCGGGGACACGGACTCTACGAGTGCGTGCCGACGGGGTACGATAAGGCGACGGCGATGGAAGTGATCTTAAAGAGATATGGGATCGCGAGGGAAGATTCCTATGCCTTTGGGGACAGCATGAACGATCTGGCGATGATCCGGTATGCCGGAAACAGCATTATTATGGAGAATCATGCGAAGGGGCTTGAACCCTACGCAACTTTCATCACCAAAGATGTCGAAGACGACGGGATCGCCTGGGCGTTTGAGCAGCTTCATATCATATAAGAGAAAATCTGGCGGCAGTCTTGCTTTTTTTGGCGGGACTGCCGCTTTTTATATTGATTTCGCTGTTGCACGAGGTCTGTTGCTTGGGGCAGCAGGAGTCTTGCGGCATGGGCTCTTGTCCATGCATATCGTGTGTCCTTCGAACCATGTCGAAACTTGCGTTCAAAAACCACTTTTCAATTGCCGGAAAATGTATTATATATTTAAGTAAAAGGAAGTGGACGCAGGAAAGGGCGGCTGCTGACGAGGCGTAAGGGGGACGAAAACAATGAGCATGGAGAGACATTGCAAAAATGCTCTGGAAGAAGAAAACCAAAGGCTTCGCGAAGAGAACGACAGGCTGATGGACATTGTGGTACAGATGAAATGCACACTGAACCGCCTGGTGAAAGAGTATATTACGGAAAGTAAATAGTGAGGAAAGGCAGCGCAGGCGGGTATCACTGGGAGAAGATCAGCGGAAGATGGCAGTTCATCGATGGAAGGTGGTATTATCTGAATCCTGTCTCCGACGGAACCAGAGGAATTATGTGCGCAAGGAAGAGAACTCCGGACGGCTGGCTTGTAAAAGAGGACGGCAGCTGGGATGAAGAAGCAGGAAGATAAAAGGATAATTACAGTATAGAGATAAAAGGTGCCGGACTCTGAGCGGGAGAGTCCGGCACCTTTACAATTATGCATTTTGTAAGAGTCCCAGAGGACTCAAACTTTATCTATGGTGTGAATGGTCAGCGTTACTGCACGATTCCGGCCGTATCCACGGTCCAGATCTTGCCGTTCGCGTCTTTGATGTCCTTATATCCGCGTCCCAGCTCCGGCTTCGCGGAGGAAGTAGAGGAAGCGGATGCTTTCTGCACGTTTCCGGTGGTCCCTACGAGGTAGGTCACGCCGTTTAAATCAGCCGGTGCATATCTCTGGTCGGCGGTGGCGTCCTGTCTTTTTCCGTAGACGTAGAGGATGCCGTCGCGGAGACCGTGGTAGCCCTGCCCTTTCTTGTCACCATCAGTGTGGAAGAACCAGTTCTCGGTCTCACCGGTCTCCTCGTTGTAGATCGCCTGTTTTCCGGTCTTTACGATACCGTCCTCACCGAAGTAAAAGTTTGCGATCTCATCGTTCGCCACGTTCGCGATCTGTCTGCCTGTCTGCATGATTCCCAGGTCACTGAACGCATACTTTTTCGCGTTGATGGTGAACAGGGAATTTCCCTTTTTATCGGAAACATACGGCTTTCCGGCCTTAAAGTAGAAGGTGTAGACCTCATCTGCAGCGTGGATCCCGGAAATGCCCTCGATGGAGCGGAAACCTTCGGCGCGCTTTCCGTCCCCGGCTGCTCCGTAGTACTGGTAGTCGGTGATCTTCGGGGATGCGGCGTTGCTGTCTGTTACGTCAGACTTGGACGGCATCAGGACCCAGCCCGTCTGCATCTTTCCGTCGATGAAGGTGTAGTAGCTTCCGTCGATCTTCTTATCGTACTGGGTGGTCACCATTTTGCCGTCGGAATTGAAGTAGTACCAGCTCTCGGAAGCGCCCGGTGCGTGGCTGTTTTCCTCTAAACGGATCCAGCCGGTCCGCATGAAACCGTCTTTTTCTGTTCCGAGGTAGTAGGTCGCCCCGTCAATCTCCGTCTTTCCTGTTGCCATATGGCCGGATTCATCGAAATAGTACCATTTGGAGTCGAATTTCACCCACTTGGAGACAGCGGACTTCCCGTCCTTCTCAAAGTAGTACCAGAAGGTATCCGGTGTCTCCGGGGAGTCCGGATCTTCCTCATTCTTTAACTCCACCCATGCGTTTGTGACCATCTTTCCTTCGTCATCCACATAGTACTCTTCGATCTTCTTGCTTTTTACGATCTGTCCATCTTCACCGAGATAGAACCAGTCTTCTCCACGCTTTCTCCAGGCATCGGTGGTGAGGTACCCGTCCTCATCGTAGTAGACCTTTGCGTCACCTTCTGTCACCCAGCCGTAGGATGCCGCATAGACCGGCAGGCCGGAGACCATCATCATAAATGCTGCCGCGGACAAGACCGCAGCAATCTTTGTCTGTTTTTTCATAATCGTTTTCTCTCCTTTTTGATATGAAAATTGAAATGTTTTGTCGTGGTGTTTTCGTTTACGGGCTGATTATAACAGGCTGTGGAGGCCGGATTCCAGTGTAGGTTCCTGGCATATCTGGAACGCCGTGGAAAGCATTTCATGGGATGGAAAATGCGGAAAATTAAGGCGGAGAGTGCCGCCGGGGAAGACCTGCGAAAACCGTAACTGTTCAGTACCTTCACAGTTACATACAAAAATCCATTCCAAATCGGCTACGCCGATGGGATTTTTGCCTTTTAGCCTAGGTTTTCTTACGGTCAGCGCAGCAAGAGTTGTAGGGTTGAATTTGTCGATTTGAGAGAGGAGAAGGTTTCACTTATGAGAATGAAGGTTTCTGATTATATTGCCCAGAAGCTGGTAGACGAGGGCATCACCGACGCGTTTATGGTGACGGGCGGCGGCGCGATGCACCTGGATGACGGACTTGGACATCAGCCGGGACTGCATTGCTATTTTAACCATCACGAGCAGGCCTGTGCCATCGCGGCTGAGGCCTACGCGAGGATCCATAACAAGATCGCGGCTCTCTGCGTGACAACAGGTCCTGGCGGAACAAACGCGATCACCGGAGTAGTCGGCGGATGGCTCGACTCGATCCCGATGCTCGTCTTATCCGGACAGGTCCGCTATGACACGACCGCCCACAGCACAGGACTGGGGATCCGTGCGATGGGGGATCAGGAATTCGAGATCACAAAGGCGATCGACTGCATGACAAAGTACAGCGAGATGGTGCTGGATCCGATGCGGATCCGTTTCTGTCTGGAGAAATCGCTTTATCTGGCGCAGACAGGAAGACCGGGCCCGTGCTGGCTCGATATTCCGTTGAATGTTCAGGGGGCTTACATTGAGACGGAAGCGCTTCTCGGATTTGATAAGGACGATTACGAAGCAGGCGGAACCGGCTGGTCCGGTCACGGAACCGGATGTTCCGGATGTACGATCTGCATGATGAATAAAGTTGAAGGGAAACCGGCAATGATCCCGTCCGATGTGAGCGGACAGGGCGAAAAACGTGTGAAACTGCCGGATCCTGTGACAGTAGAGCAGGCGAGAGAAATCTTAAAGAAGGTCCGCGAGGCGAAGCGCCCGGTGATCAATGCCGGAAACGGAATCCGGATCGGAAAGGCGTTCGATGTATTCGCGAGAGTCGTAAAGAAGCTTGGAATCCCGGTTGTCACCGGCTGGAACAGCATCGACTGCATGTATGACACAGACCCGCTCTATGTGGGACGTGCCGGACATATGGGTGACCGTGCCGGAAACTTTGCAGTACAGAACAGCGATCTCTTATTGTCGTTGGGAAGCCGTCTCTCGATCCGTCAGGTGGGCTATAACTACCCGACCTGGGCGAGAGAGGCCTATGTGATCTACAATGATATCGACGCCGAGGAGTTAAAGAAACCGACGGTCCATGTTGACATGCCGGTCCATGCGGACGTCAAGGATCTTCTCGAGAAGCTGGAGCTCGTCCTCGACGAGGAAGAGTTCGATCCGAACGGCGGAGCAAAGGACAAAGAAGCCGTGGACTGGTGGATCAGACGCTGTCAGGAATGGAAAGAAAAATACCCGGTCGTTCTTCCGAAACACTATGAGGCCGGAGATGACGAGCCTGCAAATGTTTACGCGGCGATCAAGGAGATCAGCAGGCGCGGCGAGGAAGATCAGATCACCGTTGTGGGAAATGGCTCCGCGTGCGTGGTAGGCGGACATGCCTATGAGATGAAGAAAGGACAGCGGTTCATCAGCAACTCTGCTATTGCGTCCATGGGCTACGACCTTCCGGCAGCTATCGGTGCCTGGGTCGCAGACCATACAAAGGACATTATCCTTGTGACAGGTGATGGAAGTATCCAGATGAATCTTCAGGAGCTCCAGACCATCGTTCATCATCATATGGGAATCAAGATCTTCCTGATCAACAACGGTGGTTACCACTCCATCCGCCAGACCCAGAAGACCCACTTCCATGAGCCGTTAGTGGGAATCGGCGTGGACAGCCACGACTTAAGCTTCCCGAGCATGGAGAAGCTTGCGTGGGCATACGGTTATCCGTATGTGGCAGCCCACCACAACAGCGAGCTCGGCGAAGCGGTCGAGAAGACACTTGCCATGGACGGTCCGGTGATCTGTGAGATCTTCGTAGATATGAAACAGGGCTTCGAGCCGAAGGCAGCCGCAAAGATGCTGCCGGACGGAACCATGGTATCCGTACCGCTCGAGGATCTGGCTCCGTTCCTTCCGGAGGAAGAGCTGAAGGAAAATATGATTATTCCGTTAGTAGAGAATAAATAAGAAGGTTCAGTGTGCCTGGGACATGGAACTTAGAAGAAAATGCAAGATGGTTCAGAAAATTCCTACCCGTGTACAGTAACATCATGTACAATATACTGGCAATCGGGAATAAGACGGATGATTGATCAGTGTTAAATGAGGAAAGGGGCAGCAGAATATGAATATCATCATGACAGGTTCGACGAGCTTTGTCGGCGCGGCAACGGTGCGGGAACTCTTACGGAGAGGGCACACGGTGACCGCCATTGTGCGCCCCAAATCCTCAAAACTTGATACGATCCTTGAGGGAAATGAGGAGGCACTTTTATCCGGGCGTCTTCTCGTGACGGAAAATGATCTTTCCGAGCCGGAAAAACTTTTAGAAAAAGTGACAAAACCGCAGGACGTGTTCTGCCATTTCGGCTGGGGAGGATCCGGGAGCGCGTCAAGAACGGACAAGGCGCTTCAGGAGAAGAATATGGAGATCTCCCTGGAGACGATTCGGACGGCGAAAGCCCTAGGCTGTAAAAAGTTCCTGTTCTCCGGCTCCCAGGCGGAGTACGGAATGCACCAGGATCTGATCACGGAGAACACGGTCTGCGAGCCGAAATCCTTGTATGGAGAGGCGAAGCTTGCCATGCGGGAAAAGGGAGAAAAACTCTGTGATGAACTGGGACTGCGGTACATTCACGCCAGGATCTTCAGCGCCTACGGCCCCGGGGACCACCCGTGGACGTTAGTGGAGTCCTGTTTGGACACATTCTTAAGTAATAAGGAAATGTCCCTGGGGGCATGTACCCAGAAGTGGAATTTCCTCTATATCGACGATCTGGCGAGAGGGATGGCGGCACTCTGCGAAGCCCCGGAAAGTGCGTTTGAGGGACTTAAAAATCCTGTATTTAACTTCGGCGGTGCTGAGACAAAGGTATTAAAGGAATTCGTGGAGGAGATCCACGAACTCTGCGGCGGACAGGGCGAGAGCCAATACAACACCCGCGGGGAGAACGCCGAAGGTCTGATCAATCTGATGCCGTCCATCGAAAAGCTGGAGACGGTGACGGGATGGAAGCCAGAGGTCGATTTCAAGACCGGAATTACAAGGATGATCGCGCTCAGAAAGAGAACCATTTAACTGAACGAGAAAGCAATTCTGGGGTGGCAGAGAGGGCAGCAATCAGTTGAAAATGCAGACCGATCACAGATTGGGAAAAAATGCCGCGAAATACGTCGAGTATTGACAAAACAGAAAAAATGGTTACAATGATAAAAGTTAAAGACTAGGCAACAATTTAGAAAAAAAGTTCAGCAGATCGGCGCCCGCCGCACTGCTGAAAGAAACTGAAAAAGGTGCCCGAAGGTACCGGTCAGGTAAAATTTAAGGAAGAAGAAAATATAACATGAAAAAAATCAGCGTTTTGATTCCATGCTATAACGAGGAGGAGAATGTCGTTCAGAAACTTTGGACAGTTCAATTCTCCATATTATGGAATCCTTCAGGTAACCGGTGACTGCGTGATCTCCATGGTGGCGGATTTCCAGGATCCGGTGGAACTGATTCCGAAGTATGTCCACGAGTGGGAGAATGGCTATAAGATCGTCATCGGAATCAAGACGAGCAGCAAAGAGAACCCGGTGATGTACTGGCTCAGAAGCTGCTACTACAAACTGATCCGGAAATTATCCGACGTGGAGCAGATCGAGCACTTTACAGGATCCGGACTCTATGACAGACAGTTTATCGAGGTCTTAAGAAACTTAAACGATCCGACCCCGTTCCTTCGCGGGATCGTTGCGGAGTTAGGCTTTAAGAGAAAAGAGATCCCGTACGAGCAGCCGAAGCGCCGCGCGGGAAAGACCCACAATAACTTCTATAAATTATATGACGCGGCGATGCTCAGCTTTACGTCCTACACAAAAGCGGGCCTGCGCCTGGCAACCTTTTTCGGCGCCTTCTGCGGCGGCGTGAGCTTTATCGTAGCAGTCATATATCTGATCATGAAACTCTTATATTGGGACCGCTTTATGGCAGGTATGGCACCGCTTCTCATCGGAATGTGCTTTCTTGGTTCTGTCCAGATCTTTTTTATCGGTCTGCTTGGCGAGTATATCATGAGCATCAATACCCGTGTGATGCACCGCCCGCTCGTTGTGGAGGAGGAGCGCATCAATTTTGATACACCGGCCGGTGCACAGGAGGAAGTATGAAGTACAGTGTTGAAGTGATGAGAGTCCGGGAGCAGACGATCCAGTTAAATGGCTGGGCTGTTGAGAGCAACCCGGATTCCGTGATCACCTACCGGGTCGAGGATGAAGCGGGACAGCCGGTGGAGGCAAAGATCGTTCCGACGAGAAGAGATGACGTGAGCCAGATCTATTATAAGAAGATCATCGACCGTGATCTCGGCTTTGATATCCGTTTTCCGTATGAACATGGAAAGAATTATTATCTTGTGATCTGCGGCGAGAAGAAGACGACCCGTGTGAAATACAGCGATATGACGATCCGCAGAAAAACCGGCGCGGCAAACCGCAAGGTACAGAAGCTCATGAACCTTATGAACATGGAGACAGTTCATGTTGCCTGGGACTTCTTAAAGGAAAATGGCCTGAAAGCCCTGGTCTTAAAATCCAAGCACAAGATCCAGGGGATTGATGACGATTACGACTACGCAGAGTGGTGGAATCTCACGAAACCGTCAGAGGAAGAGCTGGAAGAGCAGAAGAAAAAGACGTTTGACTATATGCCGAAATTTTCGATCGTGATCCCGGTCTATAAGACTCCGGAGAAATTCCTGAAGGAAATGCTGGACTCCATCGAGGAGCAGACCTACGCGAACTGGGAACTCTGCATCGCGGACGGCAGCCCGGCGGGTGAGAGTGTCAAGACTGTTTTAAAGAAATATGCGGAGAAAGACGCAAGGATCCGCTATCAGGTACTGGGGGAAAACCGCGGTATCTCCGGAAATACGAATGCCGCCCTTGAGATGGCAGAAGGTGATTTCATTGTTCTTGCGGATCATGATGACCGTCTGACACCGAACGCGCTCTTTGAGTGCGCGAAAAAACTGAATGAGAATGAAAACTGCGATGTCCTCTATTCCGATGAGGACAAGCTTGATATGGATGGAGATGAACTGTTTGACCCGCATTTCAAGCCGGATTTTAATCCGGATCTTTTGACGAGCGTCAACTATATCTGCCATCTGTTTGTGGTGAAAAAAGAACTGCTCGATAAAGTCGGCGGTTTCCGGGCGGAATATGACGGAGCTCAGGATTACGACTTTATTTTCCGCTGTACAGAGAATGCAAAGCAGATCTGCCATATCCCAAAGGTGCTCTATCACTGGCGCTGCCACCCAAATTCCACGGCAAGCAACCCCGAGAGCAAGCTTTATGCCTTCACAGCCGGTTCCCGTGCCATTATGGACCACTATAAGAGAGTGGGAATTGAGGCAGAAAAGGTAGAAAAGGGTGTGGATTACGGGATCTATCACACGACGTTTAAGATCAAGGATGACCCGCTTGTCTCTGTAATTATCCCGAACAAGGACCACACCGTGGATCTCGACAACTGCATCCGCCCGATGCTGACGGAGGGAACCTATAAGAACCTGGAGTTCGTCATCGTGGAGAACAACAGTACGGAGCAGGCGACCTGGGATTACTACGAGAAGATCCAGAAGGAGTTCCCGAACGTGCACGTTGTCCGCTGGGAGAGAGAGTTCAACTACTCCGCGATCAACAATTTCGGCGTACAGCACGCAAAGGGCGAGTATCTCCTGTTTATGAACAACGATATTGAGCTGATCGCAAAGAATTTTGTGGAAGAGATGCTTGGCTTTGTCCAGAGGGAGGACGTGGGGATCGCCGGAGCGAGATTGCTCTATGAGGATGACACGATCCAGCATGCCGGTGTTGTTATCGGTTTCGGCGGTATCGCCGGTCATACGTTTATCGGACTTCATAAATCCGAGAACAGCTATTTCAACCGTGCGATGTGTGCCCAGGATTACAGTGCTGTCACAGCGGCCTGCATGATGAGCAAGCGCTCCGTATTTGACGCTGTGGGCGGATTTACGGAAGAGCTCGCGGTGGCTTTCAATGATATTGATTACTGCATGAAGGTGAGAAAGCTCGGAAAACTTGTAGTATACGCGCCTTATGCGGTGCTTCACCACTATGAATCTAAGTCCCGCGGACTTGAGGACACACCGGAGAAGGTGGAGCGATTTAACCGTGAGATCGCCATCTTCGCGAAGCGCTGGCCGGAGATCCTGAGAGACGGAGATCCGTACTACAATCCGAACCTGACACTGAGAAAATCAAATTTTGCGCTGCGTGACCTGAAAAAGGAAAAAATCGGGGAACCATATAAACTGGAGGTACCGTTAGACGAATGAAGACAACGATCATAATTCCGAATTACAACGGACTTTCGTTTATGGAACCGTGCTTTGAGGCTCTTGAAGCGCAGACGATGAAGGATTTCAAGATCCTGGTGGTGGACAACGGTTCCACGGACGGCAGCGTGGAGTGGCTGAAGGAGCGGGAGATCCCGTCGATCTTTCTTCCGGAAAACACTGGCTTTTCCGGTGCGGTAAACGTGGGGATTAGGGCGGCAGATACGCCTTATGTGATCTTATTAAATAATGATACAAAAGTGGCTCCCCACTACGTCGAAGCGTTGGAGAGGGCCATGGACCGGTCGGAGAAGATCTTTTCCGTCAGCAGCAAGATGATCCAGATGTACCATCCGGACCTCATGGACGATGCCGGAGACATGTACAGCGTCCTCGGCTGGGCGTTCCAGCGGGGCGTCGGGCATCCGGAAAAGCTTTATAAAAAGAGCTGCCGCGTCTTTACGGCGTGTGCCGGTGCGGCAATCTACCGCCGGGAAGTGTTTGAGACCATCGGATACTTCGATGAGATGCATTTCGCCTACCTCGAGGATATCGATGTGGGATACCGGGCGAAGCTTTACGGATATGACAACGTATTCTGCCCGGAAGCTGTGGTGTACCATGTAGGCAGCGGGACAAGCGGATCGAAGTATAATTCCTTTAAGGTGAAGCTTGCCGCGAGGAATAATGTGTATCTGAATTACAAAAATATGCGCGCATGGCAGTTGCTTTTAAATTCTCCGTGTCTTCTCGCGGGAACATTTGTAAAGTTCCTGTTTTTTAAAAAGATGGGGTTCGGAAAAGACTATGTGTCCGGATTCCTTGAGGGGATCAGAACATTAAAGGACTGTAAACGCGTCCCTTCCTTTAAAGGAAGATTACAGCGGGAGATCGGGATCCAGCTTGAGCTGATCGCCGGAACCGCAGTCTATGTTTATGAGTTTTCCAGGAGACAGGCGGCGAAGCTTGGAGCGAAAGCCTGAGATTCTTCGCCGGGCGCTGTGCGGCTGGCTCAGTGCGGATAGGCTGAACGGCTGCTTTTATGCAAAATAAACGAATAATTTACGGAAATCTCAGATTTTCTTAAGAAATCGTTTATATGCAAATGGGTAAATTTTATGTATACTATGTATGCATATTTTTTATGATGGCGGTACTATGTCCGGAGGAGTGACCTTAGAAAGGCAGTCTGCCGGGGCATGGTATAGTTGAAAATACCTGCCGTGGGGAATTGGCTGGCGCAGCTGTGCATGCGCTGACCACGGAAAGAATTCTGACCGGCATGTTCCTTGGAAAACAGGGTGAAAATTATATGATCAAAGATAATCAGAAGAGCCTCAACCGTTTTCACGTTGTGCTTGACGCCTTCGTGACCGCATTCTCTTATCTGCTTGCGTGGTTTATCGTAATCGGAAGCGGATGGGCGAACCTGCTCGGAAAACGGACACTTGAGGTCGGTTTTTATTTTGGCGCGCTCCTTGTCATTATTCCGGCGTATCTGCTTTTGTACTCCTTTTTTGGACTGTACACGCCGAAGCGTGTACTCGGACGCAGAAATGAATTCGGAAAGATATTCAAGGCAAACACGATCGGACTCCTTATTTTTGGTCTGGTCCTGTACTTTGGAAGAAAAGAGCCGCATCTCTACAACTTCTCCCAGAGACTGGTTGTATATTTCTATGTGCTGAACGTAGTGTTTATGACCATTGAGCGGAATGGAATCCGGATCGTGCTTCGTTCCATGCGCTCAAAAGGATACAATCAGAAACATATCCTGTTAGTTGGTTATTCCTCCGCAGCGGAAGGGTTTATCGACCGGGTAAACAAGAATCCGCAATGGGGGTACACGATCCGCGGGATCATTGATGATACGAAGAAACGTGGAAGTGAGTATAAGGGAGTAAAGGTCATCGGCTGCATCGAGGACCTCGACTATATTTTAGAGCAGAACAGTCTCGATGAGATCGCCGTCACACTGAGCCTGGGCGAGTATGAAAAACTCCGCCATATCGTTGCTCTCTGTGAAAAATCCGGCGTGCACACGAAGTTTATCCCGGATTACGGGAACATTATCCCGACGATCCCGTATATGGAAGATCTCCAGGGCCTGCCGGTGATCCATATCCGCCGCGTTCCGTTGAATGATCCTGTGAATGCGATGGTAAAGAGAGCCGTGGATATCGTGGGTGCGATCGTGGGGATCGTACTTTTTTCCCCGATCATGCTGATCGTGGCAGTGCTCATCAAGCTGACATCTCCGGGACCGATCATTTTCTGTCAGGAACGTGTCGGCCTTCACAACCGGCTGTTTAAAATGTATAAATTCCGTTCCATGACGGTTCAGGATCCGGGCAAGGAGAAGAGCCGCTGGACAACAAAGGGAGATGCCCGTGTGACTCTCATCGGAAAAATAATCCGCCGTACAAGCATCGACGAGGTGCCGCAGTTCTTTAATATCCTGATTGGTGATATGAGTCTTGTGGGTCCGAGACCGGAACGGCCATTTTTCGTTGAAAAATTTAAGGAAGAAATCCCGCGATATATGATCAAGCATCAGGTCCGTCCGGGCCTTACCGGCTGGGCACAGGTGAATGGTTACCGTGGAGACACTTCGATCATTAAACGGATCGAGCACGATCTCTATTATATCGAGAACTGGACACTTGGTCTTGATTTCAAGATCATGTTCTTAACGGTTTTCAAGGGATTCATCAATAAAAACGCTTACTAAGACGAGGACAAATGACATGAATTATGAAGACGAATTAGACCGTTCCCGCGCCAGAAAGAGCAGACGGCGTGAGAGCGAGAGTGAGACGTCCGCAAAACGCCGCACTCACAGGACGGAAGATCTGTATTCCATGAGTGCTGACCCGGGAAGCCGTGCAGGCCGTGCCGCAGCAAAGAGCCATGGGGCAGCTTCCCACAATCACAGAAGACGGAAAAACGGAAACAAGAAGAAAAAGATCATCATCGGTGTTCTGATCGCCCTGATCGTTCTGGTCCTGGGGTTTGCCGCAGCGGTATACGGCTATATCCAGCACAACTTCGGAAAGATGAACGGACAGAATAATTTTGATATTGCGGACGTTCGGAATGAGAACATCTCTCTGGAAATGAGAGATAAGATGGAAAAAGGCTACTGGACCATTGCGGTATTTGGCCTGGACTCCCGTGACAATTCCACAGGAAAAGGCAACCAGTCCGATGTTATCATGATCGTGAACTTAAATCGTGAGACCGGAGAGATCAAGCTGGCATCCGTATTCCGCGACACTTACCTGAATGTGAGCGATAAGAACACATACAATAAGATCAACGCGGCATATGCGATGGGTGGTCCGGAACAGGCCGTAAAAGCCCTGAATAAGAATCTGGATCTCAACATCACCCACTATGTAGCGTTCAACTGGAAGGCAGTCGCAACAGCGATCAACATCCTCGGCGGTGTCGACATCGATATCAGTAAGTCCGAGTTCTATTACATCAACGCGTTCATCACAGAGACGGTAAAGGGTACCGGAATTGGTTCTGTACAGTTAAAGAAAGCAGGTGTGAACCATCTGGATGGCGTACAGGCCGTTGCCTATGGACGTCTTCGTCTGATGGACAGTGACTATGCGCGTACAGAGCGCCAGAGACTTGTAATCCAGAAGGCATTTGAGAAGGCGAAAAAGGCAGACTTTGCGACATTAAACAGCCTGATCGGAAATATGTCCGCGATGTGCGCGACAAATATCAATATGAATGATATCCTTCCGATGGCGAAGAATGTCACGAAATACCATCTCAGTGAGACGACCGGATTCCCGGCAGCCCGCGGAGAGCAGAAGATGAAGATCGGCAAGCTGAAATTGTCCTGTGTTATCCCGCAGACACTTGTGAGCAATGTTACAAGCCTTCACAAGTTCCTCTATGGTGAAGAGGACTACAAGCCATCCAGCACGGTCCAGACGATCAGCAATAAGATCGCTGAACTTACTGGACTGAATAAGGCTGGCAAGGAAATCGATCATGTAGCGACGGATCAGGGATATATCCCGAAGGGCGAGACGGAGGCCACGACACTTTCCGCTGAAGAGGAGAGTAAGAAGGAGAGTAAGAAGGAGAGTCAGGAAGAATCCCAGATGGAGTCCATGCTCGAAGAATCCAAGAAGGAATCTGAGAGCGCGGGTGAGACTGAGACAGGACCGGACGGCAAGCCGATCGAGACTACATCAGGAGCTCATAGCAGCGGCTATCTGCATGAGACGGAAACGGATGCCAACGGCAATGTGATCGCAAAACCGACCGAGAGCCATGCAGGAAGTCCGACGGACGAAGCAGAGACCTCCACGGAGGCATACAGACCGTCAAGTCCGCAGGATATGACAACGGAAGCCCCGATCGGCCCGGGATATGAGAAGTCGACGGCAGTTCCGGAAGCGACAACGAGTGCAGGTCCGGCAACCCCGACGGAAGGACAGAGTTCGGTAACAGTTCCGGGTGAAGGAAGTGTAGCGGCTGAAGGCCCGGCAGCCGGAATTTAAGAATAGAGGCCAGGCTCAAAGGTTATAAAGGAAATATAGGATCTTAAGGATCAAGACGCATCGTCTGATTGATTTGGAAGAAATATTCCAGACTATCAGATGGTGCGTTTTTTTCGCGTGCAGCGGGCCATATCCATACCTGTGCGATAACGGTACTACTGTGAAAAATCTCGACAAATGGCTGATTTTTTTGAATTCGCGGTAGTCCGGCACAGTGAAAAGGTTTTACCCGGCTATATTTTCAAACGAAAATCTGAATTTACAATTTACATAGATTATACAAAGTAGTTACCGAACCATGGTTTTTGGTTTCGGGGATTCGTGATAAAAATAATACTGTACAGAGAAAGAAAAAAACGTAACTATTCAGTACCTTCATAGTTACGTGCAAAAATCCATTCCAGATCAGCTTCGCTGATGGGATTTTTGCCTTCAGAGAAAAAAGCAGATCTTACAGGATCGATCACAGCGGCAGGTTCTTCCGCATTAAAACCGCTGGTTGACGATGCAGCAGACATGTTTATCGAGAAATACCCGGACGTTTCCATCACGATCGACGCAGGAGGATCCGGCGAGGGCTTAAAGCAGGTTTCCGAGGGAACCGTAAATATCGGTAACTCCGATGTTGAGGCCTCCGCAAAGCTTGACGAGACACAGGCAAAAGAGCTTGTTGATCATCAGGTATGCGTAGTCACAATGGCTCCGATCGTAAACAACGATGTAAAAGAAGGCGGCGTTGAGGATCTTACAAAACAGCAGCTCATCGACATCTTCACAGGAAAGACAACAAACTGGAAAGAGGTTGGCGGACCGGATGAGAGCATTGTCCTTGTAACAAGACCGACATCTTCCGGTACAAGAGCAACCTTTCAGAAATACGCTCTCGACGGAAACGAGGAAGCTTCCAATACTTCCATGGAAACAGATGATTCCGGTGTTCTTCTTCAGAATGTAAAAGATACGAAGGGTGCGATCGGATATGTAGCACTTTCCTATCTGACAGGTGATGCGGGAGTTGCAACTGTAGCGATCGATGGCGCAGAGCCGACACTTGAAAATACATACGCTGGAAAATATCCGGTATGGACATTTGAGCATATGTATACAAAGGGTGAGCCGGACGAAGTTGTAAGCGCATTCCTTGACTACATCATGTCCGATGAGTACGGCGCAAAGATGGAATCCTTAGGATACGGCGTATCTTCCAAGATGACAAATACTGAGCATTAATTGAGACAAAACTTAAGACCGGGCAGTGAGCCATGATCCGACCGGATGAAAGAAAAAAGAGGACATGGACAAGAGAGCAGCGAAACAGGGGCGGGGCAGACGAATCTGGCCCGCCCCGATATGATTTATGATAGAATTTGCTTCGAATATAGGAAGCAGGAGGACTTATGAAGAATGGTAAAGAAAAAAGCATGTTCGTCAGAGAATATCTGTGGCGGGATCTGATGACCGTCTGTGGACTGTTCGTAATTCTTCTGACGATCGTGATCGGCGCGTTCCTTGTATACAAGGGATCATCCACATTCCTGGTTTACAGACATTCCTTCCTGGAATTCTTAGGATCTGCAGACTGGGCACCGGAGGACAATATGGCAGGCGGCGGCAGCATCGGTGCGCTGATCTTCATCGCTGGGTCGCTCTGCACCTGCGGCCTGGCGCTTCTCATCGCGACTCCGTTTTCCCTGGGATCAGCGATCTTCATCACGGAGATCTCCCCGAAGTTTGGCGAGAAATTCTACCGCCCGGTAGTCGAGATCTTCGCCGGGATCCCGTCTGTTGTCTATGGCTGGGTGGGACTCACGGTGCTTGTACCGGCGATCAAGACCTTGTTTGACCGTCAGGTGGGACATTCCATCTTGGCAGCAGGTCTGGTCTTAGCGGTTATGATCTTCCCGACGATCACAAGTGTTGCGGCGGATGCTCTTCACTCCGTACCGAAGGAATGCAGAATGGCGGCGTACGGACTCGGCTCCACCCGCTGGCAGACCATATACCGGATCGTAGTTCCGGCGGCAGCGCCTGGAATCATTTCCGGTGTGATCTTAGGTCTCGCGAGAGCCTTCGGTGAGGCCCTGGCGGTTGCCATGGTCATCGGTCAGACAACAGCGCTTCCCACAAGCATTTTTTCAACGACAAAGACTCTGACCACCGAGATCGCGGCCCAGATGGGCAACGCCATGGAGGGCGGCGAGATGAAATCCGCACTCTGGACCATGGCACTGCTGTTATTTGCAATCTCCCTGTTCTTCATCTTCCTGATCCTCAGACGTTCGCGCGGTGTGGACCGCGTTATGACAGTCATTTTCTACCTGGTTGCGATCTTCTTCTTCGCTCTTCTGATCGGCTTTGCGGGCAAGGTCATCATCGGCGGTCTCATGGGGGCAAAGCCGGAGATGTTCCGCTTCGCGAGAAAAGGAAGCATCGGAAACCAGTTGTTCAACACGATCTATCTCGTATTTATCTCCCTGCTGGTATCCATCCCCCTCGGTGTCTGCGCCGGAATTTATCTGGCCATGTATGCGAAACAGGGAAAAATGACAAAGTTTCTGAGAATGTGTATCGAGACACTTTCTTCCCTTCCGTCCATCGTTGTGGGCCTGTTCGGATACCTGGTATTCCTCGTATTCTTCGGAATGGGAAAGAGCCTGATGGCGGGTGCACTCTCCGTATCGATCCTGACACTTCCGCTTATCACGACGACCACCGAGGATGCCATCAAGGGACTCCCGGCGGGATATTTTCAGGCGAGTTTAGGTCTTGGAGCGACAAAATGGCAGTCCATCTTCCATGTACTTCTCCCGGCATGTCTCCCGCGCATCATGACAGGCGTCATCCTGGCGGCGGGACGTGGATTCGGTGAGGCGGCAGCGCTCCTCTACACCACAGGATCCGGAAGCGACCTGCGCTGGGGCAACTGGAACCTGGCAACCCCGACCTGCCCCTTCAACCCGTTCCGCCCGGCAGAGACATTGTCGATCCAGATCTGGAACCTTCAGGTAAACGGTCAGGATAAGGCACTGGCGAACACCGCCTCCGCGGTCCTTATGATCCTGGTTCTGGCATTCAGCATCGGTGCGAATGTGTGGAGCCATCATCTGAAGAAAAAGAGCTCCGGCGAGGCAGCGTAAGAAACATTCGGAAAAGGACCTCAATGACAGATTCTTGAGGGAGAAGTAATGAAACTCTGAGGATGGCATATGAGAGTTTTAGAGAGGAAAACATATATGACTGATATGAAACCGAAATTTGATATCGAAAAGCTGAATCTGCATTACGGCTCGTTCCATGCGCTTAAGGACATCAACATGCAGATCAGCGCCCATGAGATCACCGCGTTCATCGGACCGTCCGGCTGCGGAAAATCTACATTTTTAAAGACATTGAACCGGATGAACGATCTTGTGGAGAATGTAAAGATCGACGGAAAAGTGGAGCTTGACGGGCAGAACATCTTTAAGGATATGGACGCCATCACACTGCGCCACAAGGTCGGCATGGTATTCCAGCAGCCAAACCCGTTCCCGAAGAGTATTTACGACAACATCGCCTATGGCCCGAGGATCTTCGGGATCACGAGAAAGGCGGATCTCGACGAGATCGTTGAGAAAAGCCTGCGTCAGGCGGCGATCTGGGATGAGCTTAAGGACCGCTTAAATAAGAGTGCCCTGGGACTTTCCGGCGGACAGCAGCAGAGACTCTGCATCGCGAGAACCCTGGCGGTGGAGCCGGAGGTGATCTTGATGGATGAGCCGACCTCCGCCCTGGATCCGATTTCCACATCGAAGATCGAGGACCTGGCGATGGAATTAAAGGATAAATACACCATCGTGATCGTCACCCACAACATGCAGCAGGCAGCGCGTATCTCTGACAAGACAGCGTTCTTCCTGTTAGGTGAGGTCGTCGAGTACAATAATACAGGCGATCTGTTCGCGAACCCGAGAGATGAGCGCACAGAGAGTTACATCACAGGGAGGTTTGGCTGATTATGAGAGATGCATTTTTAAAACAGTTGGAAGAGCTGCATAAGATGCTGGCGGAGATGGGACTGCTCTGCGAGAAAATGATCGACGGGACTTACGAGGCACTGATGAACATGGACCGGGAGTTGGCGGCGAAGATCCTGCAAGACGATGCGAACGTGGACTTAAAGGAGAGAGATATCGAGAGCAAGTGCTTGAAGCTTCTCTTAGAGCAGCAGCCGGTGGCGAGTGACTTAAGAAAGATCTCTTCCGCATTAAAAATGATCACAGACCTGGAGCGCATCGGTGACCAGGCGGGCGATATCGCGGAGATCATCAAGACCACAGACCTCTTAGAGCCGGTAAAGGCGACAAGACTCGGCGAGATGGCAAAAGCCGTTGCGTCCATGGTCCGCGAGAGCATTGAGAGCTTCGCAAACGAGGACCTCAAGAAGACAAAGGAAGTCATCGCCTACGATGACGTGATCGACGATATGTTCTCCCAGGTGAAGAAAGAACTGGCAGACGGTATCTTAAACGGCGAGGCCACCCAGGAACAGATCATGGACATCCTCATGATCGCCAAATACTACGAGCGCATCGGCGACCACGCCACAAATATCGCGGAGTGGGCAGAGTATGCGATCACTGGGGTACATAGGAACAGTGAGCTGGAGGAGCATCTGTAAAAAGAGAAAAATTCCGAAACTGGAATTAAAACTGAAAAATTGCTAAAAATGATCTGAAAGTTGAATAAAAAAGTGGAGAACCTGATCTGCAGGTTCTCCCTTCTTGTTTTAAGAGCAATAACGTTACTGTACACGCATGCGTGTACAGTAACGCAATAACTGTGGATTTTGTCAGACAGCGAACATCTGCTTGCATAAGCATCCAAAATATGCTAAGATTCTTGCGTACACATGTTTTTCTGGGACGCACATATGGTAACGTGCCAGAGCAATGGACGAAACGTATGATTTCGGTAATAAAAAAGAAATTTTTAGCTTGTGAGGTCTGATATATGGAGAAAAAAAACAAGTATTATGTGGTTCGTGACAAAGCGCTGCCGGAAGTCCTTCAGAAAGTCGTTGAGGTGAAACGTCTCCTCGAGACGGACAAAAACATGACGGTGCAGGAGGCGGCGGAACAGGTCGGTTTAAGCCGCAGTTCCTTCTATAAATATAAGGATGATATTCTTCCGTTTTCCGACAACACGAGAGGAAAGACCGTGACACTTGTGACCCAGATGATGGATGAGCCGGGGCTTCTGTCTGACCTGCTCCACATCGTTGCGGATTACCGCGCGAATATCCTTACGATCCACCAGACGATCCCGGTAAACGGATCCGCGACGGTAACGCTCAGCGTGGAAGTTCTCTCAGATACGGGAAATGTTGCCGGTATGGTTGAGGAGATCGAGCACTTAAAGGGCGTACAGAACGTAAAAATTTTAGGAGTGGAGAAATAGACGGATGAAAGCGGCAATTATGGGATACGGAACCATCGGTTCTGGCGTGTATGAGGTTCTTGACACGAACTGCAAAAGCGTAGAGAAGAAGGCTGGAGAGCCGATCGAAGTAAAATATATCCTGGATCTCAGGGAGTTTCCGGGAAGTCCTGTGGAGAAGCTTGTGATCCATGATGTGGAACAGATCGTAAATGACCCGGAGATCGGGATCGTTGTGGAGACCATGGGCGGAACAAAACCGGCCTACGAGTTTGTAAAGCGCTGCCTGCTCGCGGGAAAGCATGTGGTGACTTCCAATAAGGCACTGGTTGCGGCCCATGGGACAGAGCTGATCCGGATCGCCGCGGAAAAGAACATCAGCTTCTTGTTTGAGGCAAGTGTCGGCGGCGGTATTCCGATCATCCGCCCGCTTGTGGAAAGCCTCGGCGGCGAGGAGATTTTAGAAATCTCCGGTATCTTAAACGGAACGACAAACTACATCCTCACAAAGATGAATGAAGAGGGATGGAGCTTCGAGAAGGCGTTAAAGCGCGCCCAGGAATTGGGCTACGCGGAGCGCAACCCGGAGGCAGATATTGAAGGATATGACACCTGCAGAAAGATCGCGATCCTGACTGCGGTCGCAACAGGAAAAGAAGTAAACTACGAGGAGATCCCGACCGGAGTTGGATGACCGGATCGCTTACGCAGCGGCGGGGATCGTGATCTTAAATTTTATCATAAAAAACGGACTTCTGGTATTCGCCGGGATCGATGTGATCGGGCGGCTGCCGGGGGTGTGAGAATAGGGAGAAGACCTGGAGTGGGTACCGAAAGTGGTATCTGTTCTGGGTCTTTTTGTTTCATGCCACAATTTTGCCGCAGATATGCCCTGTTTTGTGTGACATCCTTCACAGTTTGAACACAGGTCAAACACAGAGGAATCACAAGTTTCTGATAAAGTTTATTGCAGAAACGTAATAAACAGTAAGAAAAATGCAAGGAACCAGGAGTACATGTACTTTAAAAGTACAAAGATCCCCGTGATGACGAGTGTACGCAGCAGTCAATGGAAATCAGGCAATGGATCTGGAAAGAGATGACCTGCAGGGGGCTGATGATCTGGTGGTCAAGGCGGATGAAAGGAGAATGGAAATGAGAAGAGGAAAGATAATAGCGGTCAGTCTGACGGTCTGTGCGGTGGGGGCCGGAATGACGGTGAACGCTTACGCGGCCAGCACCACATTTGAAATGAGGAAGAAAGCGGTGAGCCTGCTTGGAATTATAACGACGAGTAATTACCAGGCGAATGTGACGAGAGGTGAGTTTGCGGAACTCCTCGTAAAGGCATCGGACTACAAGGAGGCGGCAAACGCGGCGGGAACCGTATCTGTATTCGTGGATGTCTCCTCAAAATCCCAGTATTCTGCGGCGATCCGCACGGCGGCGACGAACTCCTGGATGTCCGGTTATCTCGGCGGAAACTTTAAGCCGGACGAGGGAGTTACGATGCGGGATGCCATCAAGGCAGTCCTGGGAGTCTTAGGATACACAAACGAGGATTTCTCCGGAAGTCTTCAGGAGAGCCGCCTTGCGAAGTTCAAGTCCCTGTCCCTGGATTCTGGGATCTATCGTGATCTTGACGAGGTCCTCACGAGGGAAGACTGCATCAACCTGTTCTATAACCTGATGAAGGCGAAGACAAAAGAAGGAAACCAGTACGGCAGTAAGATATTTGACCTGACCTACAATTCCGACGGCGAGATCAATACCTCCTCGATCCTGGATAACAGTTTAAAGGGACCGAAGATCTTAGACAATGACAGCCGGAACTTAAAGAGTCTTGTTCCGTTTTCCCTGAAAGACGCTACCATGTTTTTAAACGGCGAGGTGTCCGATGAGAGCGAGATCAACGATTACGCCACCGTGATCTATTACCACGAGGAGACAAAGATGATCTTCGCCTATTCCAACGGCGGCGAGAACAAAGGCGCCACGGAGGGCCGGATCAAGGCGATCTACTACGATTCCAGCGACCCGTTCACACCGGTGAAGGTGGTCTTAAACACCGATTACCAGGACAACGGCGGTGAGGGCGATGAGTTCCAGATCAGCGGGTCGGAGCTCCAGTATCTGTTCTCCGTCTACGGAGAGTTTGAGGTGGGTGACAAGGTTGCCATCGTGTGGGAGAAGAGCGGAAGCGACGAAAATGCGACTTATACGGTTGTAGATGTTGTCGGAGATTATTGATTAGTTACGAATATACATATAATACATGAAATAGAAATACCGCAGAAGGAATGCGGGTAGAGAAAATTAAGGCAAGGAAATTCAGATCTGGAACATAGTTAAGAGAAGCGGAAGATTTCAATAGACAGGAAAGGAATGAGTATGGAGAACGAAAAGGTGGCCGTAGATAAGAAACGGAAAAAACGGAAAGGAAAAAGCGGGAGGATCGTGATCGTGCTTATAGTGGTTCTGGCAGTGCTGCTTGGCGGATTTTTCCTCTATAAGAAAAAGACCACGAACCAGAAACGTCAGGGTGACCAGTCTGTGTCAACGGCGACAGTGAAGCGGACGGACATCACTTCAGAGCTCACGGCGTCCAGCTCCCTGTCACCGAAGGACACCTACGAGGTGACATCCCTGGTGGAAGGAGAGGTCATCGAGGCGAACTTTGAGGAAGGCGATGTTGTAGAAAAAGGTCAGGTCCTCTACCGGATCGACGCATCCTCCATGGACTCTGACATGAGCTCTGCCCAGACCAGCCTTCAGAGGGCGAAGGAAAGTGCCCAGACGGCACAGTCCGATTACGCCGAGGAGACAGCGCGGATCGCCGGAAATACATACCGCTCCACAGCGTCCGGATATATCAAGACTCTCTATATCAAAGAGGGCGATAAGGTAAATAATGGAACGAAGATCGCGGATCTCTATGATGACTCTGTTATGAAGATCACAGTCCCGTTCCTCTCAGGCGAGGCGGCGGAGATCAACGTGGGTGATGAGGCGGCAGTGATATTGGAGGACACCGGCGAGCAGATCTCCGGAACCGTCACGGTTGTCGGCAGCATGGAGGAAACACTTTCCGGCGGACGCCTCGTGAAGAATGTGACCGTTGAGGTATCCAATCCTGGCGGACTCACGACAGACACCGCGGCATCCGTGACCGTCGACGGATTTGTCTGCAGTGCCGAGGCAACATTCACGGCGAAGACGGAGACGACCCTGAGCGTGGAGCTCTCCGGAAACAAGAGTCTCGAGATCGAGAACCTTCTGATTCATGAAGGTTCTTATGTGGAGAAAAACTCCGATCTGTTCCGGGTGACCGCGAAAACGGCGGAAGAGTACTTAAAGGAATTCAAGGACGCGGTGGAGAGCGCAGATGACAATCTGGAAAACGCGGAGAACAAGCTGAGCAACACTCAGGACAGTGTGGATGACTATACGATCACAGCGCCGATCACGGGGACAGTGATCACGAAAAACGTGAAGGTTGGGGATAAGATCTCCAAGAGTTCCAGCGGAACGACCACAATGGCGGTGATCTACGACCTGTCCACCATGACACTGGAGATGTCCGTGGATGAGCTGGATGTCGCAAACGTCAAGGTCGGCCAGTCCGTGGAGGTCACGGCGGACGCGGTGGAAGGCGAGACATTCACAGGAACCGTCACAAATGTGAGCCTGCAGAGCAGCTACTCCAACGGCGTCACGAACTATCCGGTAACGGTGACACTGGACGATACGGGAAATCTTCTTCCTGGCATGAACGTGGACGCGAAGATCATTCTCGACAGTTCCGAAGATGCATTAGTGATTCCGGCCAGCGCGCTGATGCGTGGAAACAGAGTGTATGTGAAGAAGAGTTCGGACAGCACAGAAAATACTGATACACAGAGAAATGGCAGTTCAGATAATGTGGGTGACGCAGATTCAGAGAGAAAGAACCATGGAGATGGAACTCAGAATGTGGATTCAGCAGATAGACAGCCGGATGCAGGCGCAGAGGCAAGTGGCAGCTCCAAAGGTTCCGGTACGGATAATTCCAGCTCTAAGAGCACCGGCTCCGGAAAATCCGGCAGCAGCAACGTCCCGGACGGCTTCGAGGCGGTCCAGGTGACAACTGGAATCATCAACGACGATTATGTGGAGATCCTTTCCGGCCTCTCTGAGGGGGACGAGGTCTACATTTCCTCCGATTCCGGAAGCTCGACGCAGACCAATCAGATGCAGATGGGCGGCATGGGCGGTCCTGGCGGTGATATGGGCGGAGGCGCACCGGGCGGTCTTGGCGGAAACGGCGGTCCTGGCGGCAGCAACGGTGGTAGCGGACGAAGATCCCAGTAGTGTATAGGAGATAAATTGTATGGAAAAGACTGAATTCTCAATACAAATAGATACCGCAGAAGAGCCGATGAAACAGGAAGAGGCAGTTTCAAAAGTTCATGAGAAGTTGGAAAAGCAGGAACCTCTGATAGAGCTGCGCAATATCTACAAGATCTACTACATGGGCGACGAGGAAGTCCACGCCAACGACGGCATCAGCCTTTCCATCAACAAAGGCGAGTTCGTCGCCATCGTCGGCAAATCTGGAAGCGGAAAATCAACCCTGATGAACATCATCGGTGCCCTGGATGTCCCGACGGAGGGCGAATATTTCCTCGGCGGCGAGGACGTGGCGGATATGTCCGACAACGAGCTGGCGGAGATCAGAAACCGCATGATCGGCTTTATCTTCCAGCAGTACAACCTGCTTCCAAAGTTAAATCTCTTAGAAAACGTGGAACTTCCGCTTCTCTACGCCGGTTATGACAAAAAGGAACGTCGGGAGCGGGCTATGAATTCCCTGAAAAGGGTCGGACTTGAAGAAAAATGGAAGAATCTTCCGAACCAGCTCTCCGGCGGCCAGCAGCAGCGAGTCTCCATCGCGCGGGCTCTTGCAGGAGATCCGTCCTTAATCCTGGCGGATGAGCCCACGGGTGCCCTGGACTCCAGGACGGGCCGGGAAGTGCTTGATTTTTTAAAGAAACTCAATGAAGAAGGAAACATGATCGTCATGATCACCCACGACAGCTCCATCGCCCTGGAGGCGAAGCGGGTGGTGCGGATCCATGACGGAAAGATCAATTTCGACGGGGATGTGAAAAAGTATGCTGCAATCATTTAAAATGGCGTTAAAAAGTATCTGGGGCAACAAAATGAGATCCTTTCTCACGATGCTTGGAATCATCATTGGTGTCGCGTCGGTGATCATTCTGGTCAGTATCGTCAACGGCTATATGTCCTACATGGTGGAGAGCTTTTCTTCTATGGGTGTCAATCAGATCACGGTCCAGTACAAGGCGGTGGCATCCAGAAGTATTGATGTGAACGAATTTTATGAGTTCTACGAGGAACATTCAGACCTTTACGAGAACATGTCCCCGAACGTGTCCGTCAGCGTCACGGTAAAACATGACTCTGACACCATGGATTCCACCAGTGTCGGCGGCTACAGTGAGGATTATCTTGCAATCAAGGACTATGAGATCGAGTATGGCAGAAATCTCCAGTACTCCGACATGGAGGCGAGACGAAAAGTCGCGGTCATCGGCGCTTATGTGGCGGAGGAACTCTACGGCGGCTCCCAGAACGCCGTGGGCGAGATGGTCAAGTTAAACGGTGACAGCTACACCATCGTAGGCGTTGTGGAACGTCAGACGGAGAGCAGCTCTGAGTTTGATGACGGATGTATGGATGACTTTGTGTGGATCCCGTATTCCAGAGCTGTGAAGATGGCGAGAAATGCTGTGATCAACAACTATATCTTCACATCGCGGGACATCAACGACACGGAAACATGCACGACAGAACTTAAAAATTTTCTCTATGAAAAGATGAAGAGCGAAAACCTCTACACGGTGACAGCTATGAGCTCCCTTCTCGATTCCCTGAACGAGCAGATTGCCATGATGAGCATGATGTTAGGTGGTATCGCCGGGATCTCTCTTTTAGTTGCCGGGGTCGGTGTCATGAACATCATGCTGGTGTCCGTGACAGAGAGAACCAGGGAGATCGGTATCAGAAAGGCCCTCGGCGCAAAGAAAAGCGTGATCATGTTACAGTTCGTCATTGAGGCGCTGGTCACAAGCTCCATCGGCGGAATCATCGGAATCATGATCGGAGCCTTAGCAAGTACGGGAATCGGTGCCCTCATGGGAATCGACGCGCCGCCGACCATGACAGCAGTTGTGATCTCGTTTAGCGTTTCTGTTGCCATCGGACTGATCTTTGGTTACATGCCGGCGAGCCGGGCGGCGAAGCTGAACCCGATCGACGCACTGAGGACAGACTAAAACTACACAGAAAATGACAGGATCAACGGTAAATATGGAAAATGGAAGAATAATAGGAAAATGCAGATTCTAAGCCTCAAACTGCCACGGATTTGCCGCTAAAAGACAGAATATCGTAAGTTGACGGGAGATATTGTCCAACCTTATAATATAGTTAAAGAAAGATACTTGAGGGGAGGCAATCCTATGGCAGAAAGAAAATGGAAAAAAATAAGTACATGGATGGCCGCATGGGTCATGGCGGTCGTGTTTGCGGTATCCGGGGCGCAGACAGCGTTTGCGGCGACCAGTTATGTGAACAGTGTCAGCATCACGCTGGATGTGACACCGACGGTGGGGGAATCCCTGCCGGATCTCGATGTGGGATACAATTCTGATAACTGCGAGGTATCGATCCCGAACAACGATAAATATGATATCGTATCCGCAAAGTGGTCTTCCACAAAGAACGACGTGAAGATCGGCGGAACCTACACCATGAAAGTTACTTTAAAGACTTTAAATGACTATAGGTTCAGCAGCAGCTCCTACACTTCCTCAAAGGTAAAGGTAAAGAACGGAACTTTTGTCAGCGCTTCGAGAACATCTTCCGACCGTCTGGTGGTTACCGTAAAGACAAAACCGGCAAAGGGCGATCTTGACGCGCCGGGCGAGGCATACTGGCAGACCACAAAGTCCGGAAGCTCCGATCTCGGACTCGCGAAGTGGGAGGCCGTTGAGGACGCGTCCTACGAGGTGTACCTCTACCGCGGCAGCAAGAACGTCTACAAGAGCGGCGAGATCCACACCAGCAGCTGTGATCTCTTTCCGTATATGAGCTCCAAGGGAACCTACACCTTTAAGGTGCGCGCGCTCCCGTCAAACGATGAGGTATCCAAGTACGCGTCAAAGAGCGACTGGACCATATCCGATGAGGTCTATATCGATGAGGATGACGCGGCGAGAGCGGCAAAGAAAAAGCCGTCAAGCGGCAACAACAGCAGCACAAATAACTCCGGAAATTCCCAGCAGGCCCCGTCAAATGTGAATGTGGTCGGCTGGATCCTCGACGGAAACCGCTGGTATTATCGTTACCCGGACGGAACTTATTTAAAGAACGGCTGGGGATTTATCGGAAATATCTGGTATTTATTTGACGCAAACGGAATGATGCTCACCGGCTGGCAGATGAAGAACGGCGTTTATTACTACATGAACGGTGACGGAAAGATGCAGACGGGCTGGCTTCTCTACAACAATACCTGGTATTATCTCTCCGAGAGCGGAGCTATGGTGACCGGCTGGATCACGCTGGGTGATAAGGCTTATTACCTCGGCGGCGACGGCGGAATGCTCACAGGATGGCAGAACATCGACGGACAGATCTACTACCTGTATCCGGATGGACATAAGGCGGTCAATGAAGTGATCGATACCTTCTATTTAGATCAGGACGGTATCTGGAGAAAACCGCAGTAAAGATCTGAACCTGCGGGGCATGCGGTTATGCAGTGAAAATCGTCGGAATATTTTCCAGCAGACTGAAAATACAGGAAAGGAGCACCTTATGAGACAGAAAACTTTTGGAAAATGGCTTGCGGCAGCAGGAATTCTGATCGTGATGACGATATGGATGGTTCTTCCTGCACTGGCTGCGCCGACGGTGAATTCTATAAGGATCACCTTTAAAGACAAGTATGAAGATCCCGGCGTGATCGAGGAGCCGGAGATCAGCTGCAGCAGCTACGGGATCGAGATCACATCCGTGGAGTGGAGCAAGGATGTAGAAAAATGGAATCCTGGAACGAAAGTGACGGCAACGCTGATTCTTTCCTCCAGCGGAAGAGAGTTCTCCTCCAGCTACGGTTCAAAGTCCTGCCAGATCTCCGGTGCAACGTTGAGTAAGGCAGTGAAAGTGGATGATGACCTGAAGGTCACAGTCACTTACTACCCGGTGGTATGGCTGGAAGCTCCGGAGGAAGCCGGCTGGAGTGCTTCGAATCATATGAAAGCGGTCTGGAAGAAAGTCGATTATGCGACGGGATATCAGATCCGTCTGTACCGGGATGACTATTATCTCCGGACTATCGATGCGACGGGAACCAGCAAGGACCTCTCCGAGTATATGGGAAGAGAGGGAAACTACTATTACGAGATCCGCGCGGTGGGAAAGACAACGAACGATGCGAAGTACCGCAAGAGCAGCGAGTATATCGTTTCCTCCGACCGCTACCTGGATGACCTGGGTGACACGGAGGGCAGCTGGAAGAATTACGCGGACGGAAAGAAGTATGTGGACGAGAATGGCCAGATCGTGACCTCCCAGTGGTACCGGATCCTCGGAACCTGGTATTATTTCGATGAAAACGGATATATGGTAACAGGCTGGAGAATGGTAAATAATAAATGGTATTACCTTGGAAATGATGGAAAGATGGTAACCGGCTGGAAGCAGATCGGCGGTGTCTGGTACTACATGGATGCCGACGGCGCGATGGCTATCGGCTGGCGCCAGACAGCACCGGGACAGTGGTATTACCTGAACGCGAACGGAGCGATGGCAGCGTCCACTGTGATCGACGGATATACGTTGGATGCATCGGGGCTCTGGGTAAGTTAGAAAGGAATGATGGGCGGCATGTCATAGGAGAAATCCTGTGGCATGCCGTTTTCACATATCTGAAGAGGTAAGCTCCTGGAACCATGCGAAAACACTTGACTTACTATGAGATATCAACTAAAATTTAGAAACGTGTAAACATTTGTCGCGGCAGCCTGAAGGTGTATGCGGCGCCGCAGTCACTTGAAGTTTATGAAAAACGAGAAAGGATTTCTATGGGAATCATTAAAGCAGTGAACCTGATCTTTGACTATATCAGGCACGATGAAGAGGAAGACAAGGATGAGGTCAGCCATGCGTTAAAGGGCGTCTCTCTGGACATCAAGGAAGGCGATTTCGTAGCGATTTTAGGACACAACGGATCCGGAAAATCCACATTCGCGAAGCTGATGAACGGAATCCTGCTTCCAACGGATGGAACAGTCTATATTTCTAAAATGAGGACGGACGACGAGGAGCATCTCTGGGATGTACGAAAAACGGCGGGAATGGTATTCCAGAACCCGGATAACCAGATCATCGGAAACGTGGTGGAAGAGGACGTTGGATTCGGACCGGAGAACATGGGAGTTCCAACGGAGGAAATCTGGGCGCGGGTCGACAAGAGCCTTGAGGCGGTGGGTATGACCGCGTACAGACTTCAGTCTCCGAATAAGCTTTCCGGCGGACAGAAACAGCGCGTGGCCATCGCTGGCGTTATGGCGATGAAGCCCCGGTGTATCGTTCTGGACGAGCCGACAGCAATGTTAGACCCGAACGGACGCCGCGAGGTCATTAAAACGGTTCATGAACTGAACCGTCAGGAAGGGATCACGGTAGTTCTGATCACCCACTATATGGAAGAGGTCATCGACGCGGACCGCGTAGTCGTTATCGACGGTGGACATGTCGTGATGGACGGAACCCCGAAAGAGGTTTTTTCCAGAGTCAAGGAACTGAAAAAATACAGCCTCGATGTGCCGCAGGTAACGGAACTGGCAGATGAATTAAAGGAAGCCGGAATGGATCTTCCTTATGGAAATATGGCAATCGAAATTAAACACTTGAATCATATATACGGGCAGGGAACGATCTTTGAGCAGTATGCCTTAAAGGATGTAAATCTTACGATCCATGATGGCGAGTTTATCGGCCTCATCGGTCATACCGGATCCGGAAAATCAACCCTGACCCAGCATTTAAACGGACTTTTAAAGGCAACGAGCGGAGATATCCTTTATAACGGAGAGAGTATTTATAAAGAGGGATATTCCATGAAAGAGCTCCGCAGCCATGTGGGGCTTGTTTTCCAGTATCCGGAGCATCAGCTGTTTGAGGTGGATGTATTCTCAGATGTCTGCTTTGGACCGAAGAATCTGGGACTCCCGAAGGAGGAGATCGAGAAGCGCGCGAAAGAGGCGCTTGACATGGTGGGACTCGATGAGAGCTTTTATAAGCAGTCCCCCTTCGACCTCTCCGGCGGACAGAAGCGTCGAGTGGCTATCGCGGGTGTTCTCGCAATGAAGCCGGAGGTCCTGATCTTAGATGAGCCGACAGCCGGCCTCGACCCGAAAGGCCGCGATGACATTTTAGGACTCGTACAAAAGCTCCATAACGAGCAGGGGCTGACGATCATTCTCGTCTCCCACAGCATGGAGGATGTGGCGCGCTATGTGTCACGTCTTGTAGTCATGAACCACGGCGAGAAGGTCTTCGACGGAACCCCGAAGGAAGTATTCCGCCACTATAAAGAGCTGGAAGCCATTGGCCTTGCGGCTCCGCAGATCACCTATGTGGTGCACAAGCTGATTGACAAGGGGATCCCGCTGGATCCGGATATCACGACGGTGGAAGAGGCGAAGAATGCGATCCTTAAGATCTGGCGCGAAAAGAATGGAAAAAGTTCCGGAAATGAAGCGCAGGTAAGCACAGCTGGAGCAGTTTCCGAGAACGCAGGTCATGGGAACGCCGCCGGAACAGCCTCTGGGAATGCGGACATCACAGAAAAGACAGCCGGGGAGGAAAAGACATGTTAAGAGATATCACACTTGGACAGTACTACCCGGTTGATTCCCTGCTTCACAGGCTGGATCCGAGAACAAAATTATTTGGAACTCTTGTATACATCGTAACCTTATTTATCGCGGACAACCTTTGGGCATACCTTGCGGCGACGATCTTTCTGATCACTGCCATCAAGCTCTCCAATGTCCCGGTAAAATTCATGGTGCGCGGCTTAAAATCCATCATGTTCCTGCTTCTCCTCAGCGTCAGCTTTAACCTGTTCCTGACGCCGGGTACCCCGATCTTTAAGATCGGTTTCCTGCAGATGACCTGGGAAGGTCTCCGGTTTGCGG
>PPYE01585009.1_pt1 | contig 35219 bp, 33 predicted proteins | sample 1559881 | NCBI WGS metagenome assembly PPYE01 (sample SAMN08240022, study PRJNA423297) | Human gut metagenome, whole genome shotgun sequencing project.
AAAATAATATGCAGGAGATAATATAAATGGAAAAATACAACAATTGGAAACTTAAGTTTTATACAATATGGGCAGGGCAAGCAGTATCATTAATCACTAGTGCCATCCTGCAAATGGCGATTATTTTTTACCTTACAGAAAAAACTGGATCTGCGATGGTCTTGTCTATGGCTTCACTAGTAGGTTTTTTACCCTATGCGGTCTTTGGACCTGCAATTGGTGTGCTAGTGGATCGTCATGATAGGAAGAAGATAATGATTGGTGCTGATTTAATTATCGCAGCAGCTGGTGCAGTGCTTGCTATTGTTAAGGAGAGGTTATAATGAACAAAGTAAATATAAAAGATAGTCAAAATTTTATTACTTCAAAATATCACATAGAAAAAATAATGAATTGCATAAGTTTAGATGAAAAAGATAACATCTTTGAAATAGGTGCAGGGAAAGGTCATTTTACTGCTGAATTGGTAAAGAGATGTAATTTTGTTACGGCGATAGAAATTGATTCTAAATTATGTGAGGTAACTCGTAATAAGCTCTTAAATTATCCTAACTATCAAATAGTAAATGATGATATACTGAAATTTACATTTCCTAGCCACAATCCATATAAAATATTTGGCAGCATACCTTACAACATAAGCACAAATATAATTCGAAAAATTGTTTTTGAAAGTTCAGCCACAATAAGTTATTTAATAGTGGAATATGGTTTTGCTAAAAGGTTATTAGATACAAACAGATCACTAGCATTGCTGTTAATGGCAGAGGTAGATATTTCTATATTAGCAAAAATTCCTAGGTATTATTTCCATCCAAAACCTAAAGTGGATAGCGCATTAATTGTATTAAAAAGAAAGCCAGCAAAAATGGCATTTAAAGAGAGAAAAAAATATGAAACTTTTGTAATGAAATGGGTTAACAAAGAGTATGAAAAACTGTTTACAAAAAATCAATTTAATAAAGCTTTAAAACATGCGAGAATATATGATATAAACAATATTAGTTTCGAACAATTTGTATCGCTATTTAATAGTTATAAAATATTTAACGGCTAAAAACAATAGGCCACATGCAACTGTAAATGTTTAGTTATAGGTAGGGTAGCATAAGTTAAAATGCTATTCTGCCTTTTAAAAGTATGGTATACATTCCAGAGAGAGATTGGATATGTTCCCGTATACCGATAGTGCCAAAAGCGAAGTGGATATGTTTCCGAGAACGGACGTACTCAAATGACATTCATTCTGTCCTCTCAAGCCATGTGGAGACAATAGTGTTGCTACAAAGAGAAACCTTGTAGAAATCCTTAGATTTAGGCACTTTTCCCGTCATGTGGTGTTTGACGCAGAGGGTGATAAATTCCGTAATAAGCGTATTGAGGACTATATCACCGTTTCGGTAGTCATTGATATGGAGTGTGGGAACACAAAAAATTAAATAGTTGACGAGAAAGGGCATCGTGCAAGTGGTGTCCTTTTCTCATAGGCCAAGCCGCAGATTTTGAAAAAGTCTGCGGCTTTTCTTATGCCAAAAAACAGAAAGGAGGCGACGCCATGTATTTTACATCCGGCAGCGACCGCGCATTTGAAAGCCTTGCAATGATGATACTAACTCTTTTCTATTTCCCATTTACATTTCTCCTTTGTTGTTGATATTTTATCAAAGCTTGCGTATAAATTTCTCCTTGCTTATTGCTATACCTCTGGTATATTGCAATACAAATGAAATAAAGAACACATATAATTCCGATAAAAACTAACCACTGAATAAATGTCCCTACCGTCTTTTTGGGCATACAATTTATTGTCAAATGATTCGATATGCGATTTTAATCTCATTACTTCATCATCAATTTTATTGCACTGAATAACTACGCTTAATGTTTCTTTTATGTGCTCAATAATCTGAATATCCATACCGCACCTCCTTCAATTATTATAATATAATCATTCATATTTTTTTCTCAACGGGTTTGTTGTAAGAGGTACAAAATCTGGCATTAAAATGCCATTAACTGAGCAAACGGAGTATACCCTACCCGCCGTCTATAACAAATGTTAAGTAATATAACGCTTTTCGGTGTCAAAAGCCTTGTTTAAGCGGCTCATAGAGCATAAAATAGGGCGGGTAAGTTATCCCTACTCGCCACGATTTTACAGTCAAATTCGTTACAATGCTTTAATTGTAGATGTTTTCCTCATTCACAACCTCCATAGCACACGCCCGTATGTTATTCATTCGACCAACCCACTCTAAGGTGTTTTCAACCTTTAACTGCTCCGTGATACCCTGTGCCTGTTTCATCTGCTCTGTGAGTATTTCAAAGCGTTCTTGTGCCTGCCTGTCAATGTCGGCAAGGTAAGTGTTCAGCCTGCCGCTTGTCAATAGCGTTGTGTATGTATTTCTGTGGTATTCTTTCAGATACCGCAAGTGCCGCTGTCCCCACAAACCGATAGGTTGTTCTTTTTCGGCTGGTAAGATAAAACAAGGAATATAATAATCTCCTTGCAGTTCATACCACATACCATTTTTATCATCGTAAATGTACTTGTCCATTGAAAAATCCTCCGTTATAATATATTCGCACATACATCACAGTTCTCCGATTGCCACACTCTGTTATATCTTGTTGTGAGATTTTCTTGCCCTTGTATTTGCCCTTATGAGCAAAGAGGGAAAGAATAAACTTGTGTGTAATCGTATAAAGAGATAAGGCGAACACATTGCGATAAATCCTTTATTTTCAAGGCTTTTGGAGGATTTTATTAAAACACTGTAACCTCTGTTGAGAGGTCATAATTTACTGATATTCAAATTATCATTTAGCTTATTGTTCACTTCAATTTTGTCATCTAGTAAACTGAGGATAGAGACAATTTTTTTTTGTATAGTAAGGATAGGAATAAGGACTTTAACATTTGAAAGATATTTTACCGAGAGGCCAGGCTGTGCGGACTGTCCAGATAGGCGACCTAAGTTCATTGTTGAAAGCAGGTATGATAAATACCTTGTATTATTTTTATTATTTGCACATGCAATAATGGCATGTTCTGTCATATAAGCATTCCCGGAAAAATACCTTACATTGCCGCAAAAAGCTCCTTGTCTGCCAATAATGGCACATTCACCTGAAAAGTTGTAGTGTGCCGTATAGCCGCGACAACCATTTCCGCCAAAAACAGGATATTCTCCATGTGTAGAAATTTCAGAAGCAGTAATAGTCTTACCGCTTCTAAGATAAGAACATACGTCTACTAACCTCTGTTCTTCAAAAAGGTTCATTTTTATCCCTCTCGGCATTGTTATCTAACGCCAATACTTAAATCATATAATTCATGCGGCGCAATATCCTGTCCATCAGGCCACGCTATGCCTTCACCGTGGGAAATGATTTGCACCTTTGTAAAATACGATGTGTCCTTGAGCTGTCCAAACCAGCTTCCCTTTATATACGGTGTGACATCAAAAATCTTTCTTTCTCCTGTCGAGAAATGCAGCAAGAGCCTGTAATTTGACATAGGAGAGATAGATATAATCTTAGGTTCGTTCATAGATGCCTCCTACTTCAGAGGATCGATTCTAAAAATCGGTTCACCACTGGAGAGCAGTTCCCAGTTTGCCTGCAAATCTTCATGATGAATGATCATCCATGCTTTGAGAAGCTGAAGCTGCTTGGAAGGAAAATCTCCTTGGAGAATCTCACCGTCAAGCGACATGACAATCTTTTTACCGGCATATTCCGCATGAATATGCGGCATATTATGCTTTCCGCCCACTTCCATGTACATGCGTACAATAATACCATAAAAAAGAGATAAAATCGGCATGATTCATCCTATAAATTTTCTGTGCGCCAGCTTCACATTGTGTTGTTTCACCATTGCATAGTGCATGGTCGTATCAATTTTCTGATGCCCTAAAAGCTGTTGCACCTGTTCAACGGGCATTCCCTTGTCTATGGCTGTCGTTGCCAGTGTTCGACGAAATTTATGGGGATGGACTCTGGCGAGATGCAAACGTCTGCCCATATGTCGGAGCATAGTCTCAAGACCGCCGATTTGAAGACGCTCATAAGGGCTTTTCAGAGAAACAAATAATGCCTCATTGGTATCGTTTCGTTCTTCAAGATACTTTTGCAAATGTATTTTAGTGCGTGCGTCAAAATACACTATACGTTCCTTGCTTCCCTTGCCAAAGACGACACATTCCCTTTCTTCAAAATTAACGTCACTCCGATTGAGCGTAACCATTTCGCCCACACGCATACCGGTTGACGCCAGCATGTCGATAATAGCCAAATCCCGTGTCGTCGTACAGTTATCGCGCAGGCGTTCGAGGGCTTCGTCCGTATAGGTGTCCTTGATGGTTTGGGCTGCCTTAACCTTGTGAATCCGGCGCACGGGACTTTTGATAATCCGGTCTTCATCTTCCAGCCATGCAAAGAAACTGGACAGGATTCGACGGATATTGTCAATAGTTACTCTGCTTGATTTTCGGGATGCCTGATATTCCGTCAGATAGGCTCGCAGGTCGTCCGTGACGATTTGTTGCGGCGATTTCCCCACTTTTTCCAACATGGCCGCTATGGTAGCCTGGTAATATCGCAGTGTTTTTTCCGAACATCCCTCAATACGTTTGGCCGTCAGGAACGCTTCAACACAGTCAGTCTCCTGCGGCTGGGTGAACGAATTTGCCTCTCCCTGCATTATTGCTCCCAAGCTGACGATGAGGACTTCCCGAAGGTGCAGCATTTGTTCATTGGTCAACCAGGGCAACATTTTTTGCTGAATTTCTGAAATAATTTGCAGCATTAGATCATTTCCTCCCGTTCTGTTAGAATGCCATGGCGAGACTTTGCGGGAGAATGCGATTCGAGGGAAGAGGGAAAGGTAAATGATAATTTATAGTTATTAGTAAATAAAAATGCCACTTGTATCATAAAAGAAGCAAGTGGCATTACATTTTACTCGATATACAATTATAAATTTAATTTTTCTTTATTAATTCTATAAAAGATTGAAGCGATTCCGCGTGATAGGCAGAAAGCATCATTTTTTGAAGGGTATTAGAATCTGAAGAACTCGATATATAGGTAGTCACCGATGCTGGCAAAGCTCCAAAGCGTGCTTCCAGCAAAAGTTGTACCCCACGCCCAAGTCCTTTAGCTTCTCCTTCCTTTCGACCTAACGTAATATACTCATTTTTCCACTGAGCTGCACGTTCTTCCAACATGGCGTCCACCTCCCGCAAATCCTGAAATTCGGGAATTTCTTCTGTTATTCCAGAGCGTTTAAGGACAACACGGCCCAACCATACTGTAAACGCCCGGCGTAAAGACAGATATTCAGGCCCATGAAGCCGGGCTATCAGTTCCCTGACTATCTGCCGAACCTGTTCAGGCTCCTGCGCCCGCTCCAGTCTCAGGAGCTGCGCGACCAGGCCCTTGCTTTTATCCAGTTCTTCTCCCGACACACGGCTTTCGTCCAGCAAAAAATGCCGATGTTGGGGACGATAATACTTCAAACCCTCCGGCATGGGAGCGAACAAGGCCGCCACTTCCTGAGGCGCTTTCCATGCCTTGCCTCCATTGTATATAACAATGGGGAACACCGGAGGCAAGCCTTCGTTTTCACGTACCTTTCCCGTCTTGACGAGATCAAGCAGAAGCAGGGTCGTATAGGACAGCGTTCTCAGGGCCATCCAGTGGTCGGGCGTGCTCTGGAACTCCAGAAGCAACGCCACATAGCACCAGGAACCCTTTTTCCAGCCGACACGCCAGACAATATCGTCATGGCGTTCCCGCAGGTCGTCCGTCACATAACTGCCCGAACAGCGTTCAAGCGTCGAAAAATCCAGGTCGGCGATGAAATCAGCAGACACGAAATCCCTCAACAATGATTCCACCATTTCGGGATTGCTGAAAAACTGCTTATACGCCGGATCATGCGGCATTCGTTCTTTTCCCATGTAAATATCCTATCCGAGTAATGCCTGATGAGCAAGATGCTGAACACATATTTTACCTGTTATTTCCTCATGCTAGGTTTCACCTATTTCATTCGTATGCGCTGTTCCTTTTCCTCCTTCCCTTCAACCTTCCCCCATAGTTCCCGATACCGTGCATTCCGCTCCAAGTCCCTGTCTCCTGCCGGGCCGAAGGCGTAATTCACCGTGCGCTCGGCATACCGTTGCCAGTTCCGCCCGGTCTGCGTTTCCCGGATGGTCGGGGCACAAATACGGATGGTTTCTTCCACACTCTCCCGACTGTGACCGTTGGAGCGCATCCGCAAGGCAATCATGGCGTCCACGCGGGAATAATCCTCAATGGTTAAATGACGGCGGATATTTTCCAGATGGGCATAATAGGCCGCTGCCGGATCGCCGGGGCTGAAATCCGGCGTCTGGAATGTCCGCTGTTCGGCCTGACGCTTCTTGGTGGCCTCCGCGTACTCGCGGTCAATCCGTCTGGCCAGAGCAAGTGCCTTGCCGCACTCCCGGCGCTCCGCAAATAGCAGCTTCACTTGCGGGAATGAGCCGTCTTCCCGCCGATGCTTCGGCTTGCGATTCTCGAAGCCGGGCGCACGATGCGGATGGATGCAGCCGCACAGCTTTTTGTCGCCGTATTCCCGATTCAGGCGCTCCGTGATGCGGTTGCCCACGTCCCGGTCAAATTCCGTGCCCAGCTTGGGAATGGTCAAGAGGCATTGGTAATTGCCCGGCGAGCTTTCCAACACCACGGCGGGCCGGAAGCCGTCTTCCTGCAAGCGTTTCAGACTGTCACGGGTCATGTCGTCAATGAGGATATGATGCCGGTCATCTGACAGCGGCGTGTAGTAGATATTTTCGCCGCGCCGCTGGAAGCGCAACATTTCCGGCATGTGCGCTTCCAGTTCGCCAGGGGAAAAGCCTCTGGTCATGCCGCCCTTCCTGTCGAGGATGAAGGTCTTTTTCCCGCCGTCCTCATCCATTTTGATACAGGTCACGCGGTAGCGTTCCGCGTTCACCGCATCGGCATACCTTCTGAAATCCTCAAGTTCGCGCATGGCCTCCGCTCTCTGTGCTGTCCGTTGTGGGGCGGACGGGGTGTGTCTCGCCTGTTCCCATGCCGCGCGGTGTCGCCATCGGTCGGCCTGTTGGAACAATCCCTGCGTTCGCAACCAGGTTTCAAAACGTGGCTTGCCGCCACGCGCTTTTTTCCGGCCTGAACGCAGAGAACGCCGTTCCGCTCTCTGCTGCGCCATCAGACAATGCCGGGCGATATTCAGAACAGGCAGGCCGTAACGCGCCAGACGGGAGAGCGCCCTTTTTCGCTCGTCCCTGTGCCGCTCCTTCATCCGGACAAGCTCGGCATTCTCCGCTGCTTTTGCATTGTTCGACACTCCGGCGAACGCTGTCTGATAGGCTTTCCATTCCCCAAGGTTGACGGAACTCACCGGCTCCGGGGCAACCTTTCCCAGAACATCGGGATAGGTTCCTTCTTCAAAGTCGCCCAACTTTTTGCACAGCTTTCCCATGCTGAACGCGCGATCCACTGAAGACGCCTTCACAGCGATTTCACCCACAAAGATGATGGCCCCAGAACCTTTCTTCTCGAAACGCAGACCGACTGCCGCCAACTTCTCATGCAGTTCAGCCCACGATTTCGCGTTCTTTATGGCGCTGTGTCCGCGTTCCTGCGCAATGCGCTGGGCGGATTTTTCGCCGGTGGCGTGTTCAAAATCCAGCGCGGCTTGCTTCGGTTTTATCTCTCTGGCCGTTCTTCTTCGCGCCAGCTCTCCATTTTCCAGTACCGCATACAGAGGATTTTCTTCACTGGCCCATCCCTGCCTGCCTTCTATATGGGCCACGAGCTTATGTGCCTCCTGAATGTCCAGCCCGTTGAAAGGAAGCACGACTTTTCCCGTTTCCGGGTTCGTCCTGTTGACCGCGATATGCAGGTGATAATTGTCGGTGTCATAATGCACCCCATAGATGGTCTGATGTCCGAGTAACCCCATCTTTTCCATAAACATGTCAACCACTTCCTCCACCTGTTCTCTGGAGGGTTGTTCGCCTTCCTGCCAGGAAAACATCCAGTGCTGCACCGGCATGTCGCTGCGGACTGACTCCCTTGCCAGAGCAATCATTTCCACCTTCTGACCAGTATGAGTTGCTGAAAGAAACCCTCTTCCGCCCGCGTATTCGATTTTCTCCTGCGGATTTCTGCTGTGAGGGAACCGGATGTAATCCACGAGGTCGCCTATCTGCCATGCCTTGGGCTTCTCAGCCTTCGTACTCCTGATTTTCTTGACAATCATAATGACAACGCAGCGAAATTTTCTGGATGGCCCATGTCAGATTTCGCAGGGCTTCCTCCTGTCGTTCCAGAATATCCGGGGGAGCTTTTGCCTGCCGGAGCGTCTCAAAATTGTGCTTGAGCAGGCCGCCTATCCGTCTCAGTTCCGCAACGGTACTCAGGTCCGCATGAGCCACCAGCGGTCTGCCCCCGAAAAAACGCCGCCGCATGTATTCCGACAGGGACAACCCTGCGATTTCCGCCTGTTCCGTGAGGCGCGTTTTTTCTCTTTCGGTGACGCGAATCGTCACCCATTTCCGGGCGGCGCTCCGGCCGCCGTCTTCGCTCTTTTCGCCTTTCATGCCTTCTGCCTTTGGAATGCGAGAAGCGAAGCGCCGAGCATTCCGGGAGTCCAGAGGGCGTAGTCCTCTGGCAGGATGGGGTTGTGTGTAGCACAACCCCCATCCTGCCACGAAGAACCCGCCTCGTGCAGTGGCCAAATTGTATATATGAAGAAATTTTCCATATACTGGCGGCACTTTTCCACAAGGAGGAAATACTATGGCCAAAAACGCAACTATCCGCCCTCAACAAATAGAACGGGCAAGGAAACTGCTTCAGGATTTGCCGGAGAAAGAAGACAGAAAAACACGCCCGGAGGCGGCGGAACTACTGGAGAGGGATTTCAGAAAGGCGAAGGAGAAAGGCTACACCCCCAGAGAACTGAGCCAAATGCTCAAGAACGAGGGCATCATCATTCCCGCGTATCTCATAAAACGATTTTTTTCGGAGGACGAGAATGTTTCCGCTTCTCAGAAAAAGGAGACGACACCTGTAAAAAAACGCCCCACGGAAAAAGCATCTTTCATTGTCTCCGATACATCAAACGAGAATCTGTAACATGAACATGCCCATTTTTTATATTGGAATAAACAAAGGCATCGTCGGCAAGAATAAGCTGGCCTTCACCCTGATTGGCTATCTGCTTGATAATGGGAAACAGGCGCTTCTGCTGGAAAACGATACCTCGAATCTCGATGTGTACAACAAAGAAAGTCACTCTCTGGTGCAGAGCCGTCTGGCGGAAAGCCCACCCCGAAAACAGCATATCCATACATGCTGACATGGGGAGCCACGGCATCTTTTTCACTGCTGCCTTATGGAAGTTTCCTGCTGTGGGTCGGCTTCCGGTTCAGCTCAGGACAGGTGCAGCCGCCCGCCCTGTTACGGATGTCTGCGGGAATCATTCTGGCTGCAATCTGCCTCTGCTGCGGAATTCTTTTCGAGATATTCGCCGCAAAAAAGTTCTCCGAAGCAAATCGGGACCGACGTAAATTCCTGCTGGTGGCAATCGCCTGTATCGTGCTGGGATGATGCTTCACCGCGTTGACGCTGGTGTGATATTCTCCTCTTGTCCTCTGCATAAAAAAATGCCGTGCAATAAAATTCTTTACACGGCATTTTTCCTTATCAAGAGTGGAAATCATCAAAAACTTTCACGGTAAGAGCATATATGGAACCAGATTCAAAAATATTTTTTCTTTTTTCCCAATCAGTTCTATATTACTGAAATAAAAATCTTTCAACAGTGTGCAGCTTCGACAAATATATACAGTTCAATACAATAGGAGAAAAGTATGATGGAGTTCGTCCTTCTTTTCCCATGCGGAACCGGCGCAAACGCCCCAATGCGGCTCATACGAGATTGCCGTAGCTTTATGGTCCACCGTCAATCTTTTACCTGGAGAACGCCGCATGGTTCGCTGCCGTCCGTCAGTTTCCTCCACAAGCTCGCCGTCCTTGCCGGTCAAAAGGAACAGCGGGCAACCGGAGCGCGACACATTCAATCTTGATGGTTTTGTTTCATCCGTCTATCTGCCGTATATCCGGTTGCGCAAGCGGAGCTGGCGCGTGGATGAGCGCATTGCCCGACAACATCTGTCCCCGGTCTTCGGAGCACGGGAACTTGCCGACATACAACGCCACGAAGTGGAAGACTGGCTGCACGGACTGTCGTCCGGCGGTTTGGCTCCGGCCACCTGCAACCGTATTCTGGCGGTCTTCAAGACAATTTGCTCTCTGGCCGTAATGCGTGGTCTTCTGCTCACGGGGCAATCACCATGCGCGGGAGTCTCGCCCTTCAAAATCCACGCGCAGCGGGAACGCTACCTCTCGCGGGATGAGGCACAACGGCTCATGCGGGCGCTGGAAAAAAACGACCGGCCGGAAGCCTTTGCCATCCGTCTGCTTCTGCTGACCGGGGCGCGCAAGAGCGAAGTCCTCAAGGCGCGCTGGGAACACGTCCGCCTGGATTTGCGGCTGCTCATCGTACCGCTGTCCAAGTCCGGCAAGCCTCGTCATATTCCGCTGTCCGACGAGGCCATAACAGTCATTCGCTCCATCCCGCGCCAGCAAGGGACCCCCTGGCTGTTCCCAGGCCATGCTCCGGGAAAGCCCCTCAGCGACCTCTATCTCTTCTGGAACAGGCTGCGGCGCAGCATAGGGCTTGCGGATGTGCGTATCCACGACTTGAGGCACACCTTCGCCTCGTTTCTGGTCAATGCGGGGCACTCACTCTATGAAGTGCAAAAACTTCTGGGACACAGCGATCCCCGGACCACCATGCGCTATGCTCATCTGGAACAGGCATCCCTGGTGGCCGTCGCTGAGACAGTGAGTGTTTTTCTTGCCCGGCCCGGCAGGGAAAATACCGGAGGACACAAGAGTGGAAATTTTATTCCTCGCCCGTATGGAGCTCACGAAGGGTGCCGGGCAAGCCCTTCAACACGATAATGGCTGAAGATAAAAGGCAAAGAAACAGAAAACACGAAAAAGAAAACTTTGGATGAATCTGGTCGTTCCCGGACGGGAACACTCTTCTTCGGGCGCAAACCGAATGCTCATTGACAGAAACACTGTCGATGAATCTTGAGGTATCAATACATTTAACACCTCTAATTTGCAAGATCATCCCTGAGGGAACTTTTACAAAGCATATTTACTTTGAAAAAATCCTCGTAAATTCACTTGCCTACCTTTTTCCTTCCTTTTTTTACGCCTCAAAAAATCGACAGTGTTTCTGTCAAATTCGACAGGCATCTTGGCCCTTGCCCAACGGCTTGGGAAAAGATGTGCCTTGGAGTGTCTTTATGCCCGTAAGGAAAGTCTCCGGTGAAAATTCCCGTACCCGTGTCATCCGGAAAGAAAAAATGGATGAAGTGGGATTCGCCGTCTCCATATTGCAGCAGGAAGCGCATGCCCTGACATTGATGGCGCGCGGCCTGACTACCACATTCTGTGAAATTGTGGACTGCCTGTACAATATAAAAGGACGCATCGCGGTTACGGGCATGGGCAAAAGCGGTCATGTGGCCCGCAAGGTGGCGGCAACGCTGGCTTCCACGGGTTCCCCCGCCTATTTCATCCATCCGGGTGAAGCCAGCCACGGAGACTTGGGGATGCTGGCCTCCGACGATGCCGTTCTGGCCTTTTCCAATTCCGGCAACACGGCGGAGCTTTCGGACATCATCCTGTATGCGGCCCGGCGCAACATCCCCCTGATAGGGGTAACGCGCAACGCGGACAGCCTGCTCGGCAAAAACGCCGCGCACCTCCTTCTGTTGCCGCTTGTGCCGGAAGCCGACCCGCTGGACTGCGCCCCCACCACGTCCACTACCCTGCAAATGGCTCTGGGCGACGCGCTTGCCCTGACGCTGATGCGTCGGCACGGCTGCACTTCTGAAGAGTTTCACCGCTGGCATCCGGGCGGTTCGCTTGGCCGCAAGCTGATGACGGTCAGAGAAATCATGCACACGGGTGAGGAACTCCCCCTGCTTTCGGCGTCCTCGCTCATGTCGGAAGTACTCGTGCTGATGACCGGCAAAGGATTCGGCGTGGCGGGCATTCTCGAAAAGAAACGACTTGCGGGTATCATTACCGACGGCGACCTGCGCCGTCACATGGGGTCTTCCCTCATGGACAAGACGGCAAGGCAGGTCATGCATTCCGATCCCGTCACGGTCGGTAAAAATACGCTTGCCGTGGCCGCGTTGCGGCTCATGCAGGAAAACAGGATCACGTCGCTGTTCGTCACCGACGAAGAAAAACCGGTCGGTATTCTCAATATCCATGACTGCCTGCGCGCGGGGGTGGAATGATGCGGAGGGAATACCTGACTATCTCCCTCGCTCTCTGCGCCGTGCTTTCCGGTTGCGCCGCGCGTGAATCCGCTGCTCCGACCGCCCCCGTTCCGGAGGCTGCTCCCGCCGCGTTGTCGTTCGGCGAGCAGGTGGCCGCGCTGCCGGAAGGTTCCACGCAATACTTTGCCGAAAGTCCCTTCGGCCCGGCCACCATTGAGGTGGGACCGCTCTATCTTTCCGGCCTGGGCAACGAATGCCGTTCCGCCCGCGTCACGCACGGAAACATGAGCCACAGATTCGCACTCTGCAAGGAAAAAAACGGCGCGTGGCGTTTCATCCCCACCGTATTTGAGAGCATGCCACGATGAGAGCTGATACCATTCCAACCCCATCCGTATCGCCCGCGCTGACTGTGCAGGGCCGAGTCATCGCCGCTCTTATTTTACGGGAAATACATACGTTGTACGGCAATACCCGGCTTGGCTACCTTTGGGCCATTATCCAGACGGCATTCGGTATCGGCGTATTCTGGGCTTTCCGTGAAGTTATGGGGGCGCATGCGCCTCATGGTATGGGGATGGCCGTATTTCTGCTCTGCGGTTTTATTCCCTGGTATATATTCAGCGATACCATCTCCCGGTGCATGAAAGCAGTAAGCGCCAACCAGGCGTTACTGACCTTTCCGCAGGTGACGGAGCTGGACCTCATGCTGGCCCGTACTGTGGTGGTCTGGGGGACGCAGGTTCTGTCCGCAGGCGTTATTCTGTCCGCTGCCGCCGCCTGTGGGCAACCCGTGGAATTGCGCATGCCCGCATCTCTGGCCTCCACGCTCTTCTTCGCGCCGCTGTTGGGCCTGGGTATAGGATTGATTTTCGCTTCTCTGTCCCGCCTCTGGCCCACACTGGACAAGTTGATCCCCATGTGCCTTCGGATTCTGTTTTTTGCCTCCGGCGTGTTCTTTTATGTCTCAGAACTGCCTGCCAGATTCGCGGATGTCCTCCTGATTAATCCCGTGGCCCAACTCATTGAGTGGCAACGCTGCGGCTTTTCCGCGTCCTCGGCGGCCCCCGCATACGACATCGGCTATCTCGCCGCATGGTGCGCCGTTTCCCTGTGCGTGGGGCTGCTGCTTGAACGGCATGCCCGTGGGAGGACGCTGTGATTGAGTTGCGGAACATCAACAAAAGCTATCCGCTGCCTCGGCACGGGCGGAAGGAAATTCTGCGCAATGCCAGCATCACCTTCCGGCCCGGCGTGAACATGGGGATTCTGGGGCTGAACGGTCAGGGCAAGTCCACGCTCATCCGCATCATCAGTGGGGCGGAACGACCGGACAGCGGCATTGTAACGCGCAAGGGGCGGGTATCCTGGCCCATCGGTTTTACAGGAGGCTTCAACGGCAGTCTGACCGGACGGGAAAATCTGCGTTTCACCAGCCGTATTTATGGCGCGGACATCAGGGAAGTGACGGATTTCGTGGAGGCATTCTCCGAACTCGGCCCTTATATGGACATGCCCGTGAAAACCTATTCATCGGGCATGCGCTCCAAGCTGGCCTTTGGCCTGAGCATGGCCATCGGCTTTGATTTCTATCTTATTGATGAAGCCTACTCCGTAGGCGACGCCTCCTTTCAGGCCAAGGCCGAAAAGGTCTTCAAGGAACGCAAGGCGCATGCGACGCTGATTGTGGTGTCGCACAGCGTGGCGACCATCCGCAAAAACTGCGACAGGGCCGCCGTACTGCATAACGGCGTGCTTTCCGAATACGATACTCTGGGCGACGCCCTGCGCGTCTATACGGGGATTTGCCATGCCGGACATTAAGACAGGTATCCCCGCCACGCAGGCCCCCGGAGCCAAGCCCCCCGCGACACCCAAAACAGGCGAGACTCCAAACTCCGCAGTGTCGCCGACTATACCCGCACCCACTGAGCAGCCCGCACCTCAGGTCATTCCCGATCTGGTTCTGACAGCACGCCCTGTGGTCACGACACTCGGCAAGATAAACGCCCGACTTTCCCCGGCCATGAAGGCGGTACTGACTGCCGTGCTGCTGCCCGCCCTGTTGTCCCTGCTGTACTTCGGCCTGTGGGCTTCACCCATGTACATCGCCGAAGCCCGTTTCGCCGTGCGCGGGGCGGAAACCAGCGGAGGGGCCAGCGGCCTTGCCGCGTTGCTGCTGCCTTCCGGCGCGTCTGTGGGAACGGATGCGCATATCGTGGCCGAATACATTCAATCCCCGGACATCATGGAGGCTATTGACGGAGAAATGGGCATCTTCCGCCATTTCTCCAGCCGCGAGTATGACCTGATCAGCCGTCTGGCCGCCGATGCCACGCGGGATGAACGCCTTTCCTACTGGCAATGGGCGGTGAAGCCCTCCTTTGACCCGGAAACCGGCGTCATCGCTCTGAGCGTCAGGGCCTATGACCCGGCCACGGCCCAAAAACTGGCCGAGGCCGTGCTGGCCAGAAGCGAGGCACTGGTCAACGCCATGAGCCGCCGGGCACAAAACGACGCCATCGCTCTGGCCATGAGCGAGGTAAAAACGGCGGAGGCTCGCGTGAGCAAGGCGCAGGAGGCCATGCGCGCCTTCCGGGATCGCAGCGGGATGCTGGACCCGGCCAGCACAGCGGGCGGGCTGCAAGGCATCGTCAGCCAACTGGAAGGCGAAGCCGTAAAAGTCCGCGCTGAAATCGCGGAAGCCTCCACTTACATGAGCAAGGACGCTCCGGCATTGGTGGGATTGCGTGCCCGGCTGGCGGCCGTGGAAAAACAGCTTGCCTCGGAAAAGCTACGCCTGGCCGGGGAAGCCCGGCCCGACAGCCTGACTTCCGTGGCAGGGGAATATGAGGACTTGCAGACCGAAAGCGAGTTCGCCCGGCAGCAGCTCGTTTCGGCCATGACCTCGCTGGAAACCGCCCGCGTGAAGGCGGAGGCCAAGTCCCGTTATGTGGTGGCCTTCCAGATTCCGGTTCTGCCGGATGAATCCCTGTACCCCCGCCCCTTCCTGTTTACGACCTATGTCCTTGTCGGTGCTCTGGTACTGGTGGGGCTTTGTTCCCTGATTATAGCCGCTGTGCGCGAGCACGCCGGATTCTGAGACAGATATGAACAGCAGATTTCTTCTTTCCGCAACATTGATTCTGGCAATGACTGCACCCGCCCTGGGAGCGGATGCCACGCCGCAGAACGGTTCTTCCTACGGCGGCAGCCTGGGCAAATCCGGCAACCCCAGCCCCGGCGGAAGCGGGGGCATTCAGGGTACGCCTTCGACCCGGCCTCCGTCCTATCTGCCCGGCGGCTATCAGCGGGAAGCCATCTTTCAGCAGGCCATGTACGGACAGGAATCCTCCCGGCAACTGGAGGAGCGCCAACGCCGGTCCATGCCGGGCCTGCCCGCCTGGGCGCTGGAAAACTATCGCCCGGACATGACGCAGGGTCTGGAACCTTTCGGCGCGAATCTGTTCCGGGGCAATTTCGCCTCCACCTACGGCAGCGGCATGAACGACGATTATGTCATTCTGCCCGGCGACAGAATCACCGTGCGCGTCTGGGGCGCGAGAAGCTACGATGACGTGCTCTTTGTGGACCAGCAGGGCAACATCTTTCTGCCGGAAGTGGGGCCGGTGCGGGTGGCCGGACTGACCCAGTCCGCGCTTTCCGGCTCGGTACGGGCAAAGCTGGCCTCGGTCTTCCCGGAGAACGTCAATATCTATGTGAACCTGCAAAGCGCCCAGCCCGTGGCCGTCTATGTGGCCGGAAACGTGCCCAATCCGGGACGTTATGCGGGCGGCCCGCAGGATTCCGTCATGTCCTACCTCGACCGGGCCGGGGGCATCCTCCCGGAACAGGGCAGCTACCGGAACATCAAAGTCCTGCGCGGCAAACAGGTCATCGGCCGGGTGGACCTTTACAACTACATGCTGCGTGGAGAGTTGCCGCATATCCGCCTGAAAGATGGAGACACCATTCTGGTGGAGGCTTTCGGCATGTCCGTGGCCGCCTACGGCCTGCTGCGCCAGCCCGCCCGCTATGAGTTCAGAGGCGCGGCCAGCGGCAGGGACCTGCTGAACTACGCCCTGCCCATGAACGGCGTTTCCCACGTCAGCGTGGGCGGTATGCGCAACGGCGAACCGTTCAACGTCTATGTGACCCTGCATGACTTTCGCAGTCTTCAGCTTGCGGACGGGGACCGTGTGGAATTTGTGGCCGATACGCGGGGCAGGACCATCATGGTGGCCGCGTCCGGGGCCATTCACGGTGCGTCGCGTTTCCCGGTGCTCAAGCAGACCAGGCTGAAGACGCTGCTGGAATATATCGCGGTGGAACCGGAACTTGCGGACATCAAGTCCGTCTACATCCGCCGCAGGAGCGTGGCCGCCGAACAGAAAGTCATTCTCGCGGATGCCCTGCGCCGTCTGGAACAGAGCGCATTGACCGCCACCTCCGCTTCCGTGGACGAGGCCGGTATCCGGGTGAAGGAAGCGGAGCTGATCCAGAACTTCGTACAGCGGGCCTCGCAACTGGAGCCGGACGGCGTGCTGGTCGTGTCCCGCGACGGCAGAATTTCCGACGTGCTGCTGGAGGAAGGCGACGAGATCATCATTCCCCGGAAAACGGACGTGGTTCACGTTTCCGGCGAAGTGCTCATTCCCGCCGCCGTGACCTGGGAAAAGGGCCTCTCCCTAAAGGACTATCTCGGCGGCGCAGGCGGCCTGTCCGACCGGGCGGATACGGACAATATCCTGATTGTGGGCCTGAACGGGGAAGTCGCCCACGCCAAGGGACAGCCCATCGAACCCGGCGACCGCATCCTGGTCATGCCCAAGTTTGATTCCAAAAACCTGCAACTGGTCAAGGACGTCACCCAGGTGCTCTACCAGATGGCCGTGGCCGTCAAGGTCGCCGTAGGGCTATAGGAGGAATTTATGGGATTTGTTTTTGATTTTCAGGGCAAAGCCTTCGGGCCGGTGGACAATGGCGCGCCCCTGTTCTGCATCGCCGGACCGTGCGCGCTGGAGAGTCGCGCCCACGCGCTGGAAGTTGCCGCCGCACTCAAGGAAATCTTTGCGGAGGCGGGAGTGTCTTTCCTTTACAAGTCCAGCTTCGACAAGGCCAACCGTTCTTCCGGGTCGTCGTTTCGCGGCGTGGGCATGGCCGAAGGACTGTCCATTCTGGCCGAGGTGCGGGAAAGCGTGGGCGTACCCGTGCTGACCGACGTGCATACCCCGGAACAGGCCGCACCTGTGGCCGAAGTGGCGGACATGCTTCAGACCCCGGCCTTTCTCTGCCGCCAGACCGATCTGATTGCGGCCGTGGCCGCCACGGGTAAGCCCGTGAACATCAAGAAAGGCCAGTTTCTCGCCCCGTGGGAGATGGAGAACGTGCTGCACAAGGCCAGAGCAACGGGCAACAAGCGTATCTGCCTGTGTGAGCGCGGCACCAGTTTCGGCTACGGTAGTCTGGTGGTGGACATGCGCGGGCTGGAAATCATGAAGCGCACCGGAGCACCCGTCATCTTTGACGCCACGCATTCCGTGCAGCTTCCCGGCGCATTGGGCGACCGCAGCGGCGGACAACGGGAGTTCGTGCCCGTGCTGGCCCGCGCCGCCGTAGCCGTGGGCGTGGCCGGTCTGTTTATGGAAGTGCATCCCGATCCGGACAAGGCCCCCTGCGACGGTCCCAACATGCTGGCCCTGCGCAATCTGCCGCCCCTGTTGAAACAGCTCAGGGAATTTGACCGGTTGGCCAAGGAAACTGCGGAGGCACGGGCATGAAAGCCGTCGCCGTCATTCCAGCCCGTTACGCCTCCACCCGTCTGCCGGGAAAGCCGCTGCTGGACATCTGCGGCAAGCCGTTGATTCAGCACGTCTGGGAGACAGTGTCCCGTGCCCGTGGGCTGGATGAAGTTGTGGTGGCCACGGACGACGCGCGCATCGCCCATGCCGTTCAAGCCTTTGGCGGCAAGGTGTGTATGACTTCCCCGGATTGCCGGTCCGGCTCCGACAGGGTGCGCGAGGTCGCCGCCTCTCTTGCCGCTGACGTGTACGTCAATGTGCAGGGAGACGAACCCTTGCTGGAAGCTTCGGCCATTGAAAGGCTGCGGGACGTCTTCACGGAAAATGTAAGCGTTCAGGTGGCGACACTGTGCAGCAGTATCAGCGAGGAACAGGCCCGTTCTCCGCATCAGGTCAAGGTCATCCGCGACCATGCGGAAAACGCGTTGTATTTCAGCCGCGCGCCGCTGCCCTTTGTGCGCGAGAGTGGCGAATCCACCGAATTTTTGGGTCATGTAGGTATCTACGCCTACAGGGCCGATGCCCTGCGCGGCTTTGCCTCTTTGCCGTTCTCTCCGCTGGAACAGGCGGAAAAGCTGGAACAGCTCCGTTTTCTCCAGGCCGGTATTGCCATCCGCGTGCTGGAAGTGCCGCCGATGGGTGTGGGTGTGGATACCCCGGAAGACCTGGAGCGGGTACGTGCGGTGGTTAGAAAACGCCGCCGTGCAGAGGCGCTGGAAAAGCTGAAGCGTGTCCGTTTGGTCATCACCGATGTGGACGGCGTGCTCACGGACGGCGGTTTGTACTACGGGCCAGACGGTGAGTGTCTAAAACGCTTTCATGCCCGCGACGGCCTAGGCGTCAGATTGCTGCAACAGGCCGGAATACAGGTGGCCGTGCTCTCCGGACGAGACTGCCCGGCCCTGCGCAAAAGGCTCGCGGATTTGGGCATTACCGAGGCGGTGCTGGGGCAGGTGGACAAGCGGGCGGTTCTGTCAGGTATCATAGAGCGTTGTGGTGTTTCCGCTGAGGAAGTCGCCTTTATCGGAGACGATATTCCGGACATGGAGGTCTTTGGTCTCTGCGGGGTGTCTGTAACTGTGGGAGATGCGTCGGATTATGTGAAGGCCAGGGCTGACCTCGTGCTGGAATGTCAGGGCGGCCAAGGAGCTTTTAGAGAGCTGTTGGATGTTATTTTGCCAAGACAGTGAGTGTCACATGAAAGTATTAATTCCTCTTCAATTATGTTCTACGCGGGTAAAATTGAAAAATATCCGACCATTTTACGGGAATAAAAGCCTGTTTGATATAAAAATGGAGCAGGTAATTCACTATATAAAAGGAGAAAATATCTACATTTCCAGTGAAAGTGACGATGTTATCCCTTTAGTGGAAAAATATGGAGCACATTTTCTTAAACGTCCTGTCGAACTTACGGGAAATGCCATCAAGCAACCCGATCTGATAGGTACGATACTGTCACAATTACCCCATGACGATGAAGATATCATGTGGGTGCAGGTGACCCAACCCTTGTTTGATGCGTTTGGTACGATGCTTGATCGATGGGAAACCGTAAAGAAAACTCATGACAGCATGGTTGCTGTCAGAACAGTAAGACACCATATCGTTAGTCAGGCGGGTATTCCCATCAATTTCAATTTTGGCCACTGGCACAAGGTTTCCCAAGAACTCCCCCCACTGTATGAAATACTGTGGTCCGCCTTCATTCTGAAACGCCGCACCATCGAAACAGTAAAATATCACATAGGAATGAATCCGTATTTTATGCCCTTTGATAAGGTTACACTTGTAGACATTGATACGGAAGAGGATTTTCGTCTGGCTTCCGAAATCTATCAGCTTAAAACAAAAAGGAATTAACATGCGGGTTTTGTACTATATGGATCCCTTCGTGGATATGGATTACGATTTTGATGACAGAAGCTTTGTCGCCAAAACGGATCTTAATGCTGATTTTCTGGGAAAATTCTCCAAAGCGGAAAAATCTCTCACCGTCTATTTCACCGCGTTGGAATCACTATTGGGCAAAAGAGAACTCCGCCAGCACCTGAAAACGTCCGGCGTAAATATCATCAGTATCCCCAATAAAGAGATCGAAGGGATATTGGCCTATCATAACGCGACAGCCAACATGGTGCTTTCCGGACAGGCTCAACAGACGACTAAAGAGAAAATTAGGGAATATCTGTCTCGGAAACTCGCAAAACTGTCTCCCGATTTTGTGATTTACTGGGAGAGCTGTGTTGAACAGCTTTACGAAATCTTCCCTAATGCAATTTTTCTGGAAGGTTCGCATAGTGGTTTCTGGACGCTGGAACAAAATGTAGATGTCCTCTACAACGTTTCCACCCCATCAGTCCGTTATGCGGATGTGTTCTTCAACGAGGTAACAAATACTGAACTGACATCAAAGGACAGAGAAGATATCACGGCCTTCCGTTCCGCATTCAAAGAGCATGTTCTCTTCCAGACGCAACTCAACCGAGAGTATCTTGACCCTGAGCACAGATTCAAACATCTCGTGCTCTATGCAGGCAATTTTCCTTCCATGCGATTCAAGGCATATTCCGGCTTTGCTTCCAATTCCGCCTTTGTCCAGCATCTACTGCAAATCCTTCCGGAAGACTGCGCTATCGTCTATTCCAAACACCATTTAGACAATATCTCGGAAGACTTTTTTCTAGAACAAAATCCTCGTGTCATCAATCTTGCCGCGCTAAGAAAGGAAGACGCCAACATTACCTTACGGGCCATGCCCTTCGTTGATGCAGTAGTCAATATTTATTCCAATGTATTTATGCCCTCTATGACCATAGGGGTACCAGTATTCAGTTTCGGCAGCAGTCCTAATGCAAAGTTCTGTCTAAGCAACCTTGAAGAACTTCCACAATGGCTAAACAATGGAAAAATGGTACCTGAAGAATATACTCAGCTCTGCAATAAAATACTGAAGTATGTTCTTACACATAAAGTAAATACCCGTTTCTTGCGAAATAATCGTAATAGCTATTTATATTTACAGAAAATCAAAAAAAATATTGAAACGGACAAGGCCTACTGCGATTGGTTACCGATCATGTCCACCATAAAGGGCTATACGGGACAATTTTGCCAAGCCACCCTTGTTCAAAATCCTGTTTCCGTTTCCTATAATCAGACCCCATATGAAATACTTCAAGGTCATCTTTTGAATGACAATATCAAAAATATTGGCTTCGATGTTTTTGATACACTGTTGTACCGCCCAGTAATGAAACCGGCAGATATCTTCGATTTGCTGGAAGAAGATGTCTATCATATCACCGGATTACGTAGCTTCAATTTCAGCAAGACCCGTGTAGCGGCGGAAAATATCGCCCGTTATGGACGAGTGGAAACAACATTTGACAATATTTATGAAGAATTCCAGAAGGCCACAGGCTTTGACGACGAAACCATAGCCCGTATCAAGCAACTGGAACTGGATATGGAAGAGCGTATGCTCTTTCCTCGTGTCGCCATGCAGAACTATTTCCACTTGGCAAAGTTGCACGGCAAAAAAGTGTTTATCGCTTCTGACATGTACCTGCCGGAAAGCTTCATTCGCTCACTTCTAGTGAGGAATGGTTATAACCTCTCCGATGTCAAAATATTCATTTCTTGTGAAAGTAATCAGGTAAAATATAACGGAACTCTGTTTAGGTATATTTTAAAAAGTGAGGGTTACAAGCCTGCGGAAACGCTGTTTATCGGCGATAACCCGAAATCTGATGTAACTCGACCAAAAGATTTCGGAATAATTTCTTTTCATTATCCAAAGGCAATAGAGCAATTAAAAGAAACAAAAATTTTCAATCCCACTGTGATGCGTTCTGTTCTCACAAACAATTTTAATTTTCATATTTCTCTTATAGCCAACAAAATATTTGATAATCCATTTATTGTATATGATAAGAATAGTATCATAAACAATTCAAGTGCGTTGCTTGGCTATTATATTTTAGGACCTCTTGCCCTAAGCATAACTCAATGGCTTATCGATGAAACAAAGAATAAAGGATATGATAAAATTTTATTTACATCAAGAGATAGCAGAATAATCATTGATATATACAATCAAATAAATAGTCACATTTATCAAAATGCACTTCCTGAAGGTAAATATATTTATTTGTCAAGGACTTCTACACTTCCTGCGTACACAGATAACGCAAGGAGAATGACTCTATTATCTTTATATAATTCAAAATTAAATATAGAAGATTATATTAAGTATGTTTTTAATATAGATATAAACATCGATAAACATGCTAAAAATATATTACATACGTTACATTTGAAATGTACAGATGATAGCAGCTCTAATATACAAAAACTTTCATCGTTTATTATTTTATATTTTAAAAATAAAAATTATAATAATGACATAAAATACTTAAAAGAATATTTTAAACACATAATAGAACATAAAAAAGTTGCAATGTTTGATCTAGGAGCACGAGGAACAAGTAGGGATATTATCTCTGACACTTTAGATATAGATATAGATTTATATCTATTTAGAGAAACACGATATAAGTGTGATAACAATATACATTGTTATATGTTTGACACACAAAATCAATATAGACATGGAGTACGAGCTATATTCCCATTATTTTATGAATTACTTTTATCAGATACATTATTATCAACTTGCACAAAATATGAAAAAATAGATAATAAAATATACCCTATAGTGGAAACTACTCATATTAATAAAAATTCAAATATGATATTACTGACTCAAAATTTTATTCACTTATTTTGTAAGGATTATATACGGATATTTAATAAAAAAACAAAATATATTAACAGTCAGACAAGAGACGTCTTTATCCTTCCCCTTTCATGGCTGTGCGCCCATACGACGGATACGGAGTTACTTCTCCAGTATAACGGCGATGATCCATTATGGGAAAATTCTAAAATATCCATCATTGCTCCCCCACTTAAACCAGCCCCAAAAATTCCTGCAAAACAGCAGATTCGTCCAGTGCAGAATACCACACCTCAGGTTGTTGCACAGCTTAGCCTTGTCAGAAACATAAAGCTGAGCCTACTCCGGTTGTTCTGGGGTAATAATAAGCAGTCCTGGGAGGCACGTCCTACACGACGGGATGTCTTTATCTATTGTAAGAGGCATTTTTATCGGACGCCGTTGACACGTAAGCTATGGGATAAAGGAAGGGCTGCTTATCTTTCTCTTATAAAAAGTTAGAGTTTTTGATTTATAATGTGTAGGATTTTTGTATAGAACTGACGATGAAAGGTATTCTGATGAAAAAGAAGTGTATGATTTATGGCAACAGCCAGCATACTCAGCTTGAGCATTTTCTGGAACAGTCAGCGTTTTCCAAGTATTTTGAGTTGGTAAAAGTCAAAGATGTCTTTGTTCGAGACAAGACTTTTCTTGATGACAAAACGCTAAACTCATTGGATTGCTTCATATATCAACATATATCCGCAGAATTTGATCCTTTTTTCTGCACAGACACCATCTGTAGCAAGTTGCGTCCAGACTGCATACGCATAGCCATACCCAATTTTTGGCTTTCTTCCTACTTTCCACAACATATTTATCATCCTGTAGTACGTCCTAATAAAAAATACTCCATTTCCCCTTCAGGTATTTTTCCATATGGTGATGCAAACATAAATGCATTGTTAATTGCCGGTATAAAAGAAGATAATATCATTAAAATACTTTTAGACCCTGATTACTATGATAAAAATATCATTTATACCAATATGGAAAAAAATTTTTCTGCCCTTGAATCCCGTGAAAAACAGTTTTCGATAGATATTCCTTCCGTTCCCTGGCTTCGCGAGCATCTCACTCGGAAACAGCTCTGCGTGACTGTCAACCACCCCACACGTGATTACTTCGTGTGGCTGGCAGACAGCATACTCCGCCTGTTGGGAATCCAAGGCGCATCATGTGCCCAAAACACCTTACTCCCCTTTTCCCGCCATATCCATGTCCCGATATACCCCAGCGTGATAAAGCACTTGGGACTGGATTTCATTACACCGACTCATCGCTATACCTTTTACAACGAAAGCTGCACCTTCGAGCAGTATATCCGCCGATATATCGCCCATGCCACAGGGGCGAACATCCCCGGCAAAGACAGTATCGGGATTGATAGGGTCGGCGACCTTCTATCTGGAAAAATAAAACTGCTTCCGTGCGAACAGAGTAAGCAAAAAATTGACGAGCTGAAAACATTTTTCACAGGATATAAAGAATTCATCCCAGACACGAACGTTGTCATCTACGGGGAAAAACGGCTGACCTATCCCGCTAATTCCTCATGCAAGGATATTCCAGGACTGGAGATTATATTTGATGGAACGGGCAATCTCGTATGGCTCCATAAAAAAGCAATCTTCAATAGATCCTTTTTTAGATTACACAAAAATGGATATATTCATATTGGAAATTCTTGTTTCGGAAATCTACTTATTAGTAATAGATATCATTATGGGGGGGGGTGTTTCATAGACGACGGCTGTATTGCTGGAGAAGAAGTCAAGATTCAGCTATATGGGCATAACTTTTGTACTGTTGGGAAAGACTGTATCTTTGCTGATAAAGTAAAAATCATGTGCTCAGACGGGCATACACTTTTTGATGAAGACGGAACTATCTTAAACGCCAATAAACCAATATGTATTGGAAACCATGTATGGATTGGCTATGCTGTCACACTGCTAAAGGGGGCCGTTGTACCTTCTGGTTGCCATATCGCAGCGGGAAGTATTGTTAATAAAGCCCATAAAGAAAAAAATTCCGTTTTAGCCGGTACGCCTGCCCGCTGTATTCGCTCAAATATCGAGTGGTCAATCAAAAATCCTGAGGATTTTTAATAGCATCGCTTAGTTTCATACTAAGAGATGATAACCCTATAACATATTGGAGTTAACTATGGAAAGCTTACTTTTGAATGAGGAACAAATGCTTTCATTGAATCAACTTATTTCAAAATTAGAGGAAAAATTCGGTAAAGATTATATTTATCAACCAGAGCATAGCGAATTTTCATGCAAATGTTCTGGACCTGCACAGTCGTGTGTCTGGCATTAAATAGTTTTAGGTATTTTTGATTAATAGCCATGAGGTCAATATAAAATATAATAGTTTTATATTGACCTCATGCATAAAAAGGGGAATTAGATGGTCTATCATATTATGTTACTCTTGACCAATGAGTGCAATCTCAATTGCATATATTGCTACGAACATCATAAAAATGTATCAAAAATGACATTTCATACTGCAAAATATATTTTGGATGAAAATATAAAAAAAATAAATAAATCTGATAGAATCATATTAGAATTATTTGGAGGTGAAGTTTTCAAAAATTTTTCACTTATGAAAGAAATTTATTCTTATCTATCTTCAAATTATAGCGATTATAACATATCATATGAAACAACTACAAATGGAACTTTAATTCATGATGAGATTCAGCAGTGGCTTTATGAACGTAGAAAACATTTTTCTATTTCACTAAGTCTTGATGGTACTCCAGACATGCACAATAAAAACCGTATTTTCAAGGATGGTCAGGGGACATACGAGTCTATTGATATCAATTTTTTTCTTACAACATGGCCTCATTGTCCAGCTAAAATGACTGTATCAAAGTTGACATTACCCAATCTGGCATCTGGTGTTGAATATATTGAAAAACTCGGATTCAAATGTGACGCGACACTTGCAATTGGCACAAGTTGGCCAGACAGTACAATTCCTGTTTTTATGCGCGAAGTTGGAAAACTTACTGACTACTATATAATGAATAGTAATATTGAATTATGTACAATGCTAAATTTTGATTTTCGGCAAATTTTTACACCGATTGACGATAATTATCGTTTTTGTGGTGCTGGCATAGATTTAGTCTGTTTTGATACATATGGAAACTCATATCCATGTCAGGGATTCGCACCAATTTCCATTGGAGAAACATCAAGGAATTATCTGAATTTTGACGAAAAAAACTTTAATTTTACCCATAGCAATACTTGCAAATACTGTCAATGTGTCAGATTGTGCCCCAATTGTTATGCTGCAAATTTGCAAAGTTGTAAGAATATCCAGCATGTGGACCCCCAATTATGCAAATTATATAAATTATGTATTTTAGCAAGTGCAAAAATTCAAGGGGTACGAATATTATCCCAAAAAGAATTCACACACGATGACAAGTTAGTACTTAAAGCCATTAATAATATTCAATCTACAATTAACATAAAATGATAGTTTCAACAGAAGAATTTAATCATATTATTTCCATGTATGGAATAAAATCAAAAATCATCAAATTTGAAGAATTACAGAATTGCTCATATGACATTTGTAATATGAGATTAATTTATCTTCTATATACAAATGACAAGAAAAAATTCGTATGTAAAATGACAAATGAATCAAATTATCCAGCATGGCTTATAGAAAAGCAATCACAATTTGCCATGTTTTTATATAAAAATGGAATATCAACAGCAATAAAATTAAATAGTAATGGAAAATATTGTGTTCAATGGATAAAAAACAAATTAATTTTCTGCATTACACTGGAAACATATGCAGGAGAAGATTTGAAAAATATAAATTCAAATACTTTTAAAGAACTTGGTAAACTATTAGGTCGCATACATGCAATTTCTCAGGCACATAATTATCGCATCGGTTTCAGTATGACTATGGATGCTATTCGTAAGGGTCGCGCAAGATACAAAAATATTCTTGTGCATGCCAAGCATAATATTATCTGTAGATCTGAAATTAAGAAAATTGCCCATCTACATGATTCCCTAGTCCATATCGTGTATGGAATATTACCGCACCTGCCACAAGGTGGCGTACACGCAGATATTGGAATATTCAATAATATTCTTGTATATAATGATACACTTACAGTAATAGACTTCAATTTATCCTGTGATGAAGCGTACCTAATCGACTTGGCAGCTTCTTTCTACAGCTCATTCTATAAATTCTGTATCAATATGAATTTTAAACATACAAATATTTTTCCATTATTGTATACTTTTCTGGACGGCTATACTGATTATAGAAAATTAACAAAGATTGAAGAACAAAACTTTGAAATAATATCTTCTTTAATGAATGGTATTTTTTATACTAAATATATAATAACACAATATAACAATAATTTTCAATACAACTATTTAAAATATTTTAATGAAATTGCAGATATTTTTTCTTCAGGGATTACTTTATACACAACATACAGGAAGAAGGACTAACATGAATGATATTATTGAATCCTTAGAAAAAGCATATCATAATTTTTGTATTAGGCAAAAATATTTTTATGGAAGTATCCCATCAGAATTCATAGGAATCAACCTGAACAATAACCTATCATTACCCTATAGCTTCAAGCGATATTATAGTATAACTCAAAATATAAGCAATATGAATATTTTTATTAAAACTCTCAACGAACGAAATATGATTCATGCAATTAATTCTATTGATGATACATCACATCATAACTCTATTAGATATGAAATTGCACTTGCGCATCGTACAAATGAAAATATGAATTGGTTATTTTCAAAATTAAAACAATTATTACCATACAATATAAATATAAATATGGAATATATTAAAAAATCTTTATCAAATATTACAATCACTAATGATAATAATTATAAAAATGCAGCTATATTTTTTATTGGATTTGTTGAAAAAAAAATATCTCCACACATGTCTACCATTGACACATTCAAGCTATATTATCTTTTACGATATTGTTCATCGCCAGATAATATTGGAAAAAATTTTAAGATTGATAATAATCTTTTTTTTAATAAACTTAAAAATTCAGAAATAACCTCATTCATAAAACTTATATCACTTATAAAACCTTTTATATATAATTCAAAATGTGACCTATGGCTTGCAGCAATTGATTTTTTATCCAATAACAATATGAAATATAAAATATACGTCAAGGGTTATGATATAACAATATATGATTATTTGGCAAAAAAATTCGTGGAACTTGGTGAATTCTATCTTTCAAAACAAATTGTTGGATATAAAGAATGGATATCAAGACACCAAGAACTAGAACAATATGGGCTTGCTGTATGTGTAGATTCAAACTCATTATTCACAGTTAACCTTTATCACTAAGGAGGTATAAACATGAAATATTCACATATTTTTTATATTCTTTTTATACAATTATTATTGTTATTTTTGGCAATTTTTATTATATATGATATTAAATTTATACATATTGAAAATTCTTATTTAATAAAGGACTCACTATTGATAGCCTCATATATAGCCCAATGTGGCATATTTTTGATTGCAATATATACAATATCAAATAATAAACAAAAATTGGAAGATATCAAGTTATATAATATGTGCTGCAATCTGATAAAAGTATATAATTATGTAGATAATTGGATTAATATAATTAAAACTAGGTCATTCGATACTATAGAACCAAAAAATATAAATGCAATAAAAGATATGTATATTAAAAATGAATTCTTTATAACACATTATAAATGTGAACATGAAAAAATAGAAAGAACATTAGGAATATTAAAATTTAAATATTTAAATTTTTTTTATTTAATTAGAACAACAAAATATATAAATGATGACGATATCAATTCAATCATTTATATATGTAATGCAGCAAAACTATTGAAAACATTAGAAAATTCACTTAGAAAATATACCATATATAATAAAGAAAACCAAAACTCAACATCAAATAACATCCCAAATACAGATAATCTTGTTACACAAAAACGCTGGAAAGAATCTATTGACAACATTGGATTGTACGAAATCAATTTGACCAAAGTAGAAAGAGTTATAGATATTATTAACTCAAGCCTACCTAAAAATATGAAGCACATCATAAGCAAACGTAGATACTTATAAATAATAAGTATTATACATTACTATTCTTTTATGGTAATAGCCATGTTTCTAGTTTTGAATCGTCATATTGTCAATATGCCATTTTTAAGACTATTTCTAGGAGACACTATTCCTTTTTATGGTAAAAGAAAGAGCATCCAAGGCGTCATTGGCTGGGGCCATAAACCCACAGCGGACAAGGCCCGTCGCTACGCTGCCCGGAATAACCTCCCCTACATCGCGCTTGAGGACGGTTTTCTGCGCTCCCTTGACCTTGGCTGCAAGGGGGCGCAGCCGCTCTCTCTGGTAGTGGATCATACGGGCATCTATTACGATGCCGGAGAGCCGTCCGACCTGGAGAACCTTCTCAATGCTTCCGGGTGGGAAACGCCGGAGCTGATGGATTCCGCCCGGCGCGCCACGCGGGACATCATTCGGCATAATCTGAGCAAGTACAACCACGCTCCCGATACGCCGCAAGGTCTGTGGGAGATAACACCGGCTCCCCGCGTGCTGGTTCTCGACCAGACGATGGGTGACGCCAGCGTCACGCTGGGCGGTGCGGACGAGGCCACGTTTCGGGCCATGCTGGAAGAAGTCCTGACGGCATATCCGCTTTCCCATGTCCGGGTAAAAACGCATCCGGATGTCATTGCCGGGAAAAAGCGCGGCTATCTTGCCGACCATGCCGCCGGGCGCGGCGTGCGGGTCATTGCGGAAGATTATGCGCCGCTCTCCCTGCTGGCCGGGGCGGATGCAGTCTACACGGTCACCTCCCAGATGGGCTTTGAGGCCCTCATGCTCGGCAGGGAAGTCCATTGCTTCGGCATGCCCTTCTATGCCGGATGGGGACTGACCAGGGACAGGCAGACCTGCCCACGCCGCCAGCGGAAACGGAGCCTTGAGGAAATCTTTGCCGCCGCCTACCTGCTCTATGCCCGCTATGTGAATCCCATACGCGGCGAACGCTGCGACATCCATGACGTTATCGGCCTGCTGGCCGAACAGCGAAAGCAGAATGAGCGCAACCGCCGTTTCCATGCCTGCGTGGGGTTTCCGTGGTGGAAACGGCCTTATGCGCGGGCCTGTCTGCACTCCACCGGCGGAGAAACGACATTTTTTCGGGACGAAAAACGGGCCGTCCTTTCGGCATGGGCCAACGGCGGGGAAATCGTCGCATGGTCATCCGGCGTGGATGCGTCGCTGCAAAAGGAATGTGACGATGCGGGAGTCACGCTGGCGCGCATGGAGGACGGCTTCATCCGCTCCGTGGGGCTGGGTTCGGATTTCAACTGGCCCTATTCCCTGGTGGTGGACAGAAAGGGCATTTATTACGATCCTTCCCGGCCCAGCGAACTGGAAGACATCCTCAACGCCATGCCGGAACACCCTGACCGTACCGCACTGCTGGAACGCGCCGCCGCTCTGCGCGTCCTGATTCTGGAAAATGGGCTGACCAAATACAATACCGGCTTCCGCGCCGCTCTGCCGCCAAAGTTTCCGGAAGGAAAAAAGATTGTCCTCGTGCCAGGGCAGGTGGAAGACGACGCCTCCGTGCGCTGCGGCGGCTTCGGCATGGCCAATCTGGATTTGCTGCGGGCCGTGCGGGAAGCCAGGCCGGACGCCTTCATCGTCTATAAGCCCCACCCGGATGTGGAGCGGGGCAACCGCCAGGGTGCGATCCCCGAAACGGAAACCCGACGTTATGCGGACACCACACTGCGCGGCTATCCTATGGGCCGCCTGCTTTCCCTGATCCATGAGGTGCATACCCTGACTTCACAGACCGGCTTTGAGGCCCTGTTGCGTGGGGTCAAAGTATGCACCTACGGCGGGCCGTTCTACGCGGGATGGGGGCTGACGGAAGACAAACAATCCTTCCCCCGCCGCAAGGCTCGCCTGAATCTGGATGAACTGGTGGCCGGAGCCTTGCTGCTCTACCCCTCCTATTACGACTGGCAGACGGAAAACTTCTGCCGGGCGGAGGATGCCTGCCGCCGTCTGCTCCAGCCGGACGGACAGATGCGGGGACGTGTCTGGGCGCGGCTTGCCTCTGCCGCACGCGGCTTCCTGCGGAGGATGGGACGATGAAAACCCATCTCTTTCTCCAGGGGCCGCACGGTCCCTTTTTTCGGCGTCTTGGGCGGGCGCTGGCCCGTCAGGGGGATATGGTCATCCGCGTCAACTGCTGCGGCGGCGACGTGGTGGACTGGCCCTGGCCCCACACCCGGCTGTTCAGGAAAAAGCCCACAGTCTGGAGTGCATGGATTGCCCGGCTCATGGACAGGGAACAGGTGACGGATCTTCATGTATTCGGGGACTGGCGGCCATTGCACCGGGAAGCCGTCCTGCTGGCCAAAGTCCGGGGTATCCGCGTTTGGGCCTATGAGGAAGGGTATCTGCGTCCGGATTATATCACAATGGAACAGGGCGGCGTGAACGGCCTTTCCTCCCTGCCGGACTCCAGAGAAGGCATGGCGGAACTTGCCGCCCGATGCCCGGACGTTCCGGAAGCCCGGAAAGTCGGCAATCCCCAGGCCGTCAAGACATGGCGGGCCATCGCCCATTATGCGGGAACCATCTTTCTCTGGCCGTTTTTCCGGCGCTTTCAGACACACCGCCCCCAAAGCGCCAGCCGGGAAGTCTGGGGCTGGTTTCTGCGTGTGTTGAGCCGCCCCGCACGGCGAAAGCGTTCCGCTCAGGCCCTTCGGGCCGCGTACCGTTCGCATGCGCCCTACTTCCTCTTTCCCCTCCAGCTCGACGCCGACTCTCAGGTTCGCCGCTATTCGCCCTACAGCGGGATGAAGGAAGCCATCGCCTGCGTGCTGACTTCCTTTGCCCGAAGCGCCCCTGCGGATACCCATATCCTCATCCGCAATCATCCTCTGGACAACGGCCTTATCGACTATGCGGGCTTCATCGCCTCATTCGCCGCGGCCTGCGGCATCAGCGACCGGGTACACTTCATCGAGGGCGGCAAGGCGCATCAGATGATGGAAAAAAGCCTCGGCGTGGTGGTTCTGAACTCCACCATAGGGATTTCTGCCCTGCGTCAGGGCAAGCCGGTCTACTGCGTAGGAACGTCCATCTACGCCATGCCCGGCCTGGCGGCGAACAGCGCGGAAATGCCGCTGGATGCCTTCTGGAACAATCCTCGTAGCCCGGAAGATGTCGCACTGACGGACTTTGAGCGGGTTCTCAAGGTTCATGCCCTGGTCAACGGGAATTTCTATACCCAGGAGGGTATCAGCACGGCCATTGACGGGATTCTGCAAAGACTGGAGGGCGATTAGGTGGGCACTTGCCAAGCCTGTGGGGAAGGCTTATATGGAAAGGGAACCCCGGTTCCTGCTGCTAACAGAAACCGGGGCTGGCGCGGCGCGTTACAGCGCCCCGCACGGTTGCTTGAGGTTTTTTTTTCATAGCCCCGACCCATCGCTACAATGGGCCGGGGCATTCTGCTATCTGGCGTCAGACGCCAGCAACAGTACCACAGCCAGGGCGATAAGCGAGACCATGACTAAACGTCTCATGGCCGTGCTCCTTTTCCGGCTTGCGCCGCGCCGAGCGCAGGCAGTCAGTGAAAAGAAGCAACCGTGCGGTTCGTCTTATAGCCTACTCTTTCCCTCCACGCAATGCGCGCGTAAATACGGTTATCGGACATCAGCGCAGACGAAGCGCAAACATCCTTTGGGGCTTTCCGACTCTTTACCCCCACTCTTCCGTTTCGCTGCATTAACAGTATATTTTATTGATTTATTTCATTTTTCACGAAAACTTGAAAAGTATATAAATTGGCCACTGCCCGGCCTGATTTCTCCATGCTACACAAGATTCAATCCCTTTTGAATCTGTTTTAGCCATTAGTGAGGAGAAGTTATGTTGGAGCTACTGACCAAGAAAGAACAAGAGGTCGTCAATCTGCTGATGAAAGGTACAACACCAAAAAAAAATTGCACGTGAAATGCGTACATCACGCAAACTCATCCATCTGCATCTTTCTCGCATCCGCAAAAAGTTTTCCGTGCATACCACTATAGAAATCATGCGTTGCACCGGGGAGACGCTGGCCTATCCCAAGCACCCCATAAAACTTACGCCTCGTGGAGCGGAAGTCTTTCGCCTGTCTCTCAGTGGGGTAAACACCACAAGAATCGCCCGCTGCCTGAAAATCACCCGAAGCGGCGTCCGACGCCACAGAGAAAAAATGCTCATGGCAAACGGGTGTAATTCCATGCTGGAATTGGTCGCAAAGTATTACGGGACATACGCTGAGTAATATTCTCAAGGAGCTTTCATGGAAACTGACGGACGTACCATCATCATTTCCACACCGGAAGAACTGTTTCCCCTTATTACGGAAGCCGTGCGACTCGCCGGTTATGGTTATGAGAATACCCGAAATACTTCTGACAGATCGAACCAAAAACTGCTTGCTCCCAAAGATGTGGAAAGAGAGTTCGGCATTCGCCAAAAGACTCTCGCCTACTGGCGTCAGGAAGGTATTGGCCCGGCATATACGAGCTTTGGCAGACGTGTTTTCTATGAACGCACTGTACTGGAAGAGTATATTGCCTCTGGACGTATCCAAACTTCGGAATCAAAATGATGGATTTCTCAGGCTGCCAGCATATCCCCTATAATCGAGAGCTTTTCGTTTTCCTGCCCTGGGAAAAGGTGAGCGTATCTCATCGTCATGGTGATGTTCTTATGACGCATGAGCTTTTGCAGCTCCATAAGCGTGACCTTGCCGGACTGAGCCAGCCAGGATGCGAAGGTATGCCTCATGGTATGCAGGGTAACGGCGTACAAACTATCACCGTCCTTCGGGGCCAGATTGAGCTTTCTGACGGCAGTCTGGAAGCAGGCGGGCGTTTTGGTGAACGCTGTTTTCTTGCGGGGCTGCTGGAAGATGGGTTCCGCAGGTTTGCGTTTGTATGCCTGGAGCATCCTGACCATGTCCTCCGGCACCCGGACGAAAACCCGCTTGCCTCCTTTCTGAATGATATAAAGGCCGCAGGCGTTGGCATCCACATCCTGTCCGCGCAGCTTGAAAATTTCTGTGGGCCGGAGGCCGGTTCGCAGGGAAAGCAGGGCCATGTCATGCAACTGCGGATGCCTCTTTTCGAGGTCGTCCAGAAGGGCTTTGGCTTCCTCTCTGGTCAGGAAACGCAGTCTTTCATTGTTGGCTTTGACCATTTTCCAGGTACCGCCCTTGGTGGACAACGGGTTGACTCCGCTCCACATGCCGGTAGCGACAGCACGGTTTATGGCGGAACGCATGAACGAGAAGATGTTGTTCACGGTCTGCCCCGCCAGAGTTTTCCGTTTCCGCGTCTTGGTGTTGGACTTTCCTGTGGCTTTTTTGGGCTTTGTATTCCCGGTGGGCGTCTTCAGGAGCTGCGCCTTGAGGCTGGAAAGCAAATTCGGGGTCAGCTCGACAACGGGCAGAGCGTGAATTTTGTTCTTGAGGTGGGCGTTATATTGACTGTAGTGCTGGTCAACGTATTTCCCTTCGCTCCTGCCCCATTCAAGATAGGCATCCACCAACTCCCCGATGGTGACTTTATCCCGCTCAATGGGGTTGACGCCAGTGGCTTCAAACTCGGCAAGGAACTTTGCCCGCTCCTTTCTGGCCGTAGCCGGACGGATGCCCTTGCTGTGCCTGCCGACGGTTTTCCAGTGCCCCTTACCCTCGTGGTCTGCATACCAGAAGCAGTAGATTTTGTCGTACTCTCCGGTGCGCGGATCGCGCTTGGCGGACTGACGGAAGAAGACGCCCTCGAACTTGGTCTTTATGTATTTTCTTTCAGTTTCGCTACTCATATGAGCAGGTTAGAGGATACGACGAAAGAAGGCAAGATGCTTATCCAAAACTTATCCAAAATGGATTTTCAGGATAAAAATCTTTGCAATAATATACTGAATTTAATAATTATTTATCTCTTCCTATTGGCAATATGTGACCGAGAGAGAGAGAGAGAGAGAGCTGGACTCCGCCAAAACTGATCGGGGCACGGGCCGCCTTCCGGGCTGAGCCACTTTCCC
>PPYE01680259.1_pt1 | contig 35179 bp, 40 predicted proteins | sample 1559881 | NCBI WGS metagenome assembly PPYE01 (sample SAMN08240022, study PRJNA423297) | Human gut metagenome, whole genome shotgun sequencing project.
ATATAGGAGATAGTTTCTTTTTAAATTTATTTTAATATAAAAATATGGCTACGAAAATTATAGGAAAAGTGTCCGCTACGGAAAAATCACCCTCTACGGTTGATGATTTTTATTTTTGGACAGATAAAAAAACGATATTAAGTCCTTTTGATGTAGTAAAAGTACATCATGTAAAGAATGAGAAAGGGAAAAATTCCATTACATATGGAGTTGTTGAAGAAATTTTTCATATAACAGATGCTACCAGCCATATTACAAGTTATTTGTCCAGCGATTTTGGAGAAGTGGAAGATAAAGGTAATATGTACCGCCTAGGGATGAATTATGTGAAGGCAAAAGTAGTTTGCAATACTGACAATATTTATACTCCAGTATTAGACGGTCAACAGGTTGAAACATGTGATGAAGATGACGTCCTCACTGCTCTTGGATTAAAAAATCCAAAAAATCCTGTAGTCTGCGGATACTTAAAAATGTATCAAGAACCTAATCAAATAGAAATTCCAATATCTGTAAACTCCCATTTTTTGATTGGTCCGGAAGGTGCACATTTGAATATTTCAGGAATTTCCGGTTTAGCAGCTAAAACTTCTTATGCAATGTTTCTGCTGAAAAACATTCAGCAAAAATTCTTGAATAAAGACTTTGAAGAGAGAGAAGATAAAAACCAAAGCGTCGCTTTCATTTTCTTCAATGTCAAAGGTCGAGACCTGTTGGCTTTAAATGAACCCAATGAAAAATTGCCGGACGGAGATAAGAGAATTTATAAAAATATGGGTTGGGATACAGACCCTTTTAAAAATGTAAAATTCTACTATCCTTTCTCTTCCAATAAAAATGTTGAGAACGTTCAAAGTTATGTTGAAACAGAGCATGTAAGAAAACAGATAGATTTAAATGAAGCTTTCAAATATAAGTATATTTATGAGCAAGATAGAGATAATTTAGACTTATTACTCGCTAATGAGGATGATTCCACGGGTACATTAGACAGTATTGTTAATTTGGTATTAAATAATCAAGGGAATTTTGGACAGATCCAAACTTGGACAAAATTTTTAGACGAAATTCAAAATAGAATGGAGGCTAAGTCCACCGATAATGGAAAAGATGCGATTTTGCCAACTAGTTGGAGAAAATTTAAACGTGTTATAACCAAAGCGATAGGAAATGATGTTTTCTCAGGGCGCGCTATCGTTGAAACGAATAATGAAGTTCGTTTAAATGAAGCTGTAAAACAAATAAAAAAGAATGAAGTGATGGTCATTGACGTAGCCCGGTTGGACGAAGACACTCAAAGTTTTGTATTTGGTGATGTGGCAAGGGCTGTGTATGATTTAAAATTAGGAGGTGATGAGGAAAAGTTGGGCAGAAAAAGAGAAGATATTCCTAGCAAAATAATAATTTTTGTGGATGAATTGAATAAGTACGCATCGACAGACGTTCCCAAAAAATCTCCCATCTTGCGCCAATTATTGGATATTGCAGAAAGAGGTCGCTCTCTGGGAATTATTTTATTCTCGGCAGAACAATTCAAAAGTGCCATACATGATAGGGTAAAAGGAAATTGTGCTACGCATGCATACGGCAGAACTAATGCTATTGAAATATCTAAAGCGGATTATCGATTTATTCCTAAAGTTTATCAGAATATGATGACCCGTTTAGAACAAGGGGAGTATATCATCCAGAATCCTGTTTTTCGCTCACTAATCAATATCAAATTTCCTCGTCCAACTTATAAACAATTATGATGGCTAAACACAAAACTAAGATTGGAAAAAATGCTATTGAGACGTTAACCCTCAGTATGTATGATGACCACAAAACTATATATCGAGAATACATTCAAAATTCAGCCGATGCAATAGATAATGCAGTAAAGTCAGGTTTGCTTGAAAAGCAAAATGATGGGTATATAGAAATCAATATTGATATAGACGGGCGTCAAATCATAATCGAAGATAATGGTACCGGAGTCAAATCGGAAGAAGCTGAACGGATTTTAAAAGATGTTGCAGCTTCCGATAAAAACAGGGATACAGATAAGGGTTTCAGAGGAATTGGAAGACTTGCCGGATTGGCATATTGCTCACAACTGGTTTTTGAAACTTCTTATAAGGGAGAAGCAAATAAAACAACTATAAATTGGGATGCAAAACTTTTGCAAAAAGTATTATACGATTCCAACCATAACGAAGATGCGACAGATGTTATTGAATTAATCACCTCGGTCGAAATATCACCGGCAGATGTCAATGAGCACTATTTTAAGGTAATTCTCAATGAAGTCAATAATGACGAACTTTTAGATAAGCAGTCAGTTAGAGATTACCTCAAAATGGTTGCACCCGTTCCTTTTGACAGGACATTTTCCTACTTTTATAACGGATTTGTTTTAAAGTATATGCAAGAACATGATTTGCATTTAGATGAATATCAGGTTTTTGTAAACAATGAGCTTGTAACAAAATGTTACAATACAAGTATATATGATGAAAATGGAAGTAAAAAGGAGAATGATGAAGTAAAAGAACTCGCTTTTTTTGATTTTAGAAATCCCCAAAATGGCGACCTACTTGCATGGGGATGGTATAGTATTTCCAATTTTGAAGGAATAATACCCGACCATAGAAAAAATTTAGCTCGAGGTATCCGCTTAAGAAAACATAACATTCAAATCGGTAATGAGAATACATTGAACAAATTCCACAAAGATACCAAAAGAGGGAATTTCTATTTCTTTGGTGAGATACATGCAGTCCATCCTGACCTTATGCCTAATTCACAGAGAAATGATTTTACTCCTACGGAAACATGTAAAATTTTCTGTGAGCAATTGAAAAATGTATTTTCGCAACATAACAAAATGGTATATTTTGCTTCAAATGTTAGAAGTGCCTACCGGAAAATTGAAACGGAAACAAAGCTAATAGAGGAATTAGAATCTAAAAAATTTATTAATAAAGAGCAGAAAGAAGAGCATATTCAGAAAATCCAAAAAGCTCAAAAAGATGCTGAAAAAGCACGGAAAGACCTTGCTAAATACGAATCTTCAGCAAAAGAGAATGAAATAAATGAGAAAATCTACAAGAATATTTCTGCCACAAAACCAGCTCACGTTTCTACACCATCGCCACAGAAAATAGTTGATGTAGCGGAGAAAATTAGAAAAAGTGATTTTGTATTTGATGATTTGAGTAAACTTACCAATGCTGAAAGAAAGCTTGTTTCAAAAGTATTTGGTGTAATTGCAGATAATCTTCCAGATAAAAAGATTATCCCAAGTTTAGTAACTAAGGTGAAGGAAGCATTTAAATGAAACGAAATATTTTATTAATAGAACCGAATTATAAAAACAAATATCCCCCTATTGGTTTAATGAAAATTGCCACTTATCATAAAAGGTTGGGAGATAATGTGGTATTTTACAAAGGTGATTTGAAAGAGTTTATTCTAAAACAAGCTACGCATCTTTGCATAGAGCAACTGACAAGAACAGATGGTAGAATAGACTGGTTGGAAAAGAAAAATATAATATATAAATACATAAAGACCCGAAAAGTTTCTTATATTGATGAGCTTGGAATTACTAATTCTGAGCATTATGAACTTATTTGTAGATGGTTAGAAAATTATAAAAATTATTATTGGAAGAAAGAGTATATAAACTCTCCTGTTTGGGATAGAATATTTGTTACAACTCTTTTTACCTTTTATTGGAAAATTACCATTGAGACGATTGAGTTTGCTAAAACACTAATAAAAGATACTAAGGACTTGATGGTTGGTGGCGTACTTGCCACTATTTTATATAAGGAAGTAGAAGAGGCTACCGGAATTAAGCCGTGGAGAGGTTTATTAAATACGCCGGGGATACTCGATAAGGACAATAATGACATTATTGATGACCTTCCTCTAGATTATTCTATTTTGGATGAAATAGATTATAAATACCCGGAAAATAATGCCTATTATGGGTACATGACTCGTGGTTGTATTAGAAAATGTCCTTTCTGTGCCGTCCCCACACTTGAACCGAAGTTTAATCAATTCATTCCAATTAAAGACAAAATAGAACTTACTAAAAATGCCTATGGAGACCAACGTAATTTATTATTACTAGATAACAATGTATTGGCTTCAAAGGATTTTGAAAAAATTATTTGTGATATAAAAGAAAGTGGCTTTTATAAAGGTGCAACTTATATTGAACCTAATTATTTAGATATTTCTGTTGTCAATTTAAAAAAGGGAGTGAATGATTATGCGTATCTAAGAAAGGCATATTTTTTATTTCGAGAATTGCTTGCTAAATCAAAAGGTGAAACTCAGACATTTATTTATAATACTCTAAAAGAAAATAAATTGTTAAAAATTGAGACCTGTGAAAAAGAGAATATATACAGAGCTTATGAAACAGTAAAAGAGATATATGAAAATCAACGAAATAAATCTCCTAAGCTGAGATACGTCGATTTTAATCAAGGAGTTGACGCTCGTCTCTTCACAGAAGACAAGGTGCGATTACTCAGTGAGATACCTATTCGTCCTTTGAGAGTGGCTTTTGATGATTTAAGATTTAAAGATGTGTATATTAAAGCGATTCGTTTGGGAGCAAAATATGGTCTGAAAGATTTTTCTAATTATTTATTATATAATTTCAATGACCAGCCGGAAGAACTTTATCAGAGGTTTCGGATTAACGTTGACCTATGTGATGACCTGAATATTAGTATATATTCTTTCCCTATGAAATATCATCCACTTATAGGGGATTACAGTGAAAATAGAGATTATATAGGACAACATTGGAATCGAAAATTTATTAGAGCTGTTCAAGCTATTCTTAATGCAACAAAGGGTAAAATAGGAAAAGGTACTTCGTTTTTTGAAAAGGCTTTTGGTAGAAATGTAGAAGAATATATGGAATTGCTGCATATGCCTGAAACCTATCTTCTTTATCGTTATTTCTTTGAAAAAATCGGATTAACGCAACAATGGAGAGAAGAATTTATGCAATTAAAAGGTGATGATAAAAAAGTAGCATTAGAAATAATTTATAAAAACGATTTCAATCATGTGGAAACTCAGACTAATAATCCCTTGGTGTTGAACTTTCTAAAGCACTATACAAATTATAGAAAAGATATAATTACTCCCGGCACCGAACTTTATGAACTTAAGCAAGAATATGATAAGAATCCAACCATGAAGTTGAAAAGAGCTAATCATAAAAAGAATAGTCTTTAAAGAATGATTCGGCAAAAATCATAAAAAGAATGATGACAATATTGAGAAATGGATATAACATTGCTAAAAAAATAACAAGTTGCTAAATGAATTCTTTGAACTACCATTCATAAATTATAGGAAAACAGAGGAGAACGAGTGAATCATTCTCCTTCTGTTTTTTTATAAATGGTTATTTCTGCTGTAACAGGTGCGCCAGTTCCGGATCGTCGGCGATACGTTTCAGTTCGTCAGCGACAATCTGTTTGACCTCCGCCTTAATGCGGTTGTAGTTTTCCTGTATCTGCTCCTTCATGCGGTCGTTGCCGTCCGCATCGGTGAAGTCCGTGATGACGGGGATTTTCTTGTAGGCGGCTTCCTCCCGCTTCACCTTGTCGGCATCCACCACAATCTCCGCATGGAAAATCTTCTGCTCGATGCGCTCCGTGAAATTGTCCGATACCGAACCGACGAACATACCCTGTGTCAAGCCGGAAATCTTGCTCGGCGGGATAAGGCTGTCCATCTGCGTGTTGATGGAGGTGGACTTGTCCTGCCGGTTGATGGTGATGCTCTGCCTTTTCTGCAACACCTTGCCGAAACGTTCGGAAAGGTTCTTGGCGGTTTCGCCCACCACCTGCCCGGAGAAAATGTTGCCGACGGTATTCATCACGACCTTCGCCTCCTTGTCCCCGTAGTCGCGCACCAGCTGGCTGAAATCCTGAAAGCCCAGACAAACGGCAACCTTGTTGGAACGTGCCGTTGCGATGAGGTTGTCCAGCCCTTTGAAATAGATGGTGGGCAGCTCGTCGATGATAACGGAGGATTTGAGCTGCCCTTTCTTGTTGATGAGCTTTACGATGCGGGAATTGTACAATCCCAAAGCCGCACCGTAAATATTCTGGCGGTCAGGATTGTTGCCCACACAGAGTATTTTCGGCTCTTCCGGGTTGTTGATGTCCAACGTGAACTCACTGTCGGACATTACCCAATAAAGTTGTGGTGAAATCATTCTGGAAAGCGGGATTTTTGCCGATGCAATCTGCCCCTGCAACTGCTCTGCCGCCCCTCCGAGCCACGCATCCATAAAGGGCGAGAGGTAGTTTTCAAGGTCGGGATAACTCGTCAGGATAGGGAAAATATCCTCATACCGGCGGTTTAGGAACTCGATGGCGTGCGGGAACGTGCAATACTTCCCGTCCTGATAGATTTTGAGATACCAGATGATGGAAGCAAAGAGGATGATCGGGCTTTCCACAAAGAAATCGCCCTGCTTCTGCACCCACGTCTTGTTGAGGTTGAGCATGATGGTATAAGCCGATTCGTAAGCGTCGGTAATATCCTCCATGAAATCCGGGTGTATGGGGTTGCAACGGTGGCTGCGGCGCGGGTCGTCGAAGTTTATCACGTAGAACTTCGGCTTGACCTTGTACCCGTCCAAATGATTGATTAAGTGGTTGTAGGCAATCATCGAGAGGTCGGGAAACTTGAAGTCGTAAATATATTGACTGAATCCCTTTTCAATCTGTTGCTTGATATAGTTGTTTACCACGGCGTATGACTTCCCGCTGCCCGGAGTTCCTAACACGATGGACGCACGAAAAACGTTTACAACGTTAATCCAGCCATCGTTCCATTTCTTTTTGTAATAGAAGCGTGTCGGCAAATTCACGGAATACTCGTTCTCAATGAGCCTTGTTTCCTGCTGGAAGGATTCGTTTTCCGTGTTGAACACGTCATCCATGAGGTTGTTCTTCAGCAGGCGGCTCATGTAAAGTCCCGACATGAGCAGGCAGATATAGCCGACCGCCATCGTGAACACGTACAGGGCAGTATTCGCCTCCACGCCCAACGGGAGGGAAAGCACCCACCAGTTGAGGAAAAAGAACACGAAGCCCACGCCCATGAACGTCCATATCTTCGTCCATGTGATTTTTTCCTCTTTCACGCCCGAAGTGCCCAGACAGGAAAGTCCGAGCAACAGGACGGCAAACAGCTTGGTGTAGATGATGCACCCGAACAGCCCCGCCGTGCGGTGGAAGTTCATCAGAATTCTATCGACCACGCCGATGTTCACTCCCCATAGCTTGACAGCCTCGTAACAATACCAATAGATATTGATTACGACAAATAAAATACTTACGGCACGCAGGAAATCCATGATTTTCGCCAGTGCCCTCAAATCGTCTTCTTGTTGCGACATATTGATTCTGTTTTTTAGTTTTTACAATTAAATACCTCTTCCTTTCTTCTTCTTTTTTCGCTGTATCCTCCGGCGGAAGGCTTCTTCCTCCGGGTCTGTGCCTGTGGTCAGGGACAAGTCGAACATTCCCCCGGTTACGGATTCTTCGTCCGGTCCATGCGGTTGCGGCACGAATGGTGCGAACGGTTCCCTTCGCCGGTGGGTTGCCCTGTTGCAGTAGTAGCTATGCCCGTCGGTATCGGACTGTCCTTTGCGGTCACCCATTCCTGCAAGGCATTCGCGGAAAGTTCCTTTCCCATGCGTGAGCCGTTCAGCACGCAGCCCGTGTTATGGTCGATGAAGGTCGCGCCGTATATCTGTCCGGTGTCCGTTTCACGCAATACCACATCCACGCCTTTGGCTCTGAGCAAGCTTACAAGTTCCTCCCTGCCGGATGCCCGGCGTAGGACGGCGAGTACCCTGCCTTTTGTGTATTTGCCCCAGTCCTTTTCCCGTATCACATCTTTGGAGGCGGCGCATGTTGCCTCAAAAGCCTCATATCCGGCATACTTCCCGAAACGGGAGGCTTTGACGGGGTTGCCCGTTTTGATACCCGCATCGTCCGTCGCCGAATAGACAAAGCCCCGGTATTCCCTGCCGTTCACCTCTCCCCGCGCTTCTTCCACAGTGATATTATAAAGGGAGAGCAGCGCACGGTATTCACCCAATGATTGGAAACGGTAGTTGCCGGAAAGTCCTTTCAGCACATTGCCAATCTGCCGTTTCGCGTTCCCGGCTGAAACGTCCACCTTGCGGTACGCTCCGGGTTCCATCCGCTGTTTGCGGTCGCCTGACGGACGAAGCCCGTACTTCTTTTCCAGCGCGTTTGTCGCCCGTTTGCTGCGGCGGTGGATGTAGTCATTGTTGAGCCGCTTCCCGTCCGGACCTACCCGGATGGAAACGATGTGCAGGTGGTGGCGGTCTATGTCCTCATGCTTGAACACGACGTAAGGCTGTCCGCCATAACCGATTTTCTCTATATACTCACGGGCTATATCGCTCAGTTCCGTATCGGTCAGCCTGTCATCGGGGTGTGGGTTGAGCGAGATGTGGATTACGGGATTTTCGGTACGCATTCGGGCAGGGAGATACCGCCCGAAATCCGCCATCGCGCGGGCAATATCCATCGTACCTGTGCCGTTGTCGAAGATTTTGTTGGATGCCAATACCTTGCCTTCCCCCTCGTTCACCTTCTGCCCGTTGTACTCCAATGCGCCGCGCAGGGAATTTCCTACATTGATTTTTGCGACCATTGCTCTTCAAATTTCTGTGTGAGCACCAGAGTCTCACGGCTGACGGTAACCAGTTCGCGCGTGATTCCTTCGAGTTTATAGAGCAACGCCATCGCCTTTTTCTCCGAAAAACGGCTCTTCAACTCCTTCACGACTTGGTTGTAATTGACGCCGATACGCCGGTATTGGGCGTGCAAGTCCGATAATTTGGCATAGTATTCGGGATAGGAATTGTCCACTTGGATGACCTTGAACTCCTCTCCGAATACCCTCGCCTTGATAAAAACCGCCTTCGCATACTCGCCCGAACGCTCGTACATGGTGAGGAAACGGGCGTGTTCCTCATCATCGAAACGCACCATCACGCAGTGCGTTTTGGGGTTCAACTTGGGCGTCCGCCCTGTCCTTTTCTCTTTTTCTTTCATTCAATGATGGATTTTAGTGGGTTCACGACAGAAGCCATCCCCCCAACGCCTACGGCAGGTATGAACAAGGGGGTTCCGACTTCGGAGGAAACCCCGGCCCTCTGCAAGAGCAAGGTGTGACGGGAGTAACCCGTTGCCTTTTGAGTTACTCAAAAGACACCTTGCTATGTTCCGATGAACATAAAAATCCGTCCGGGGGGACGGATTGGGGAGAGCTTATCACACTGCGCAGCCATGTGGGTAACGAGCCTTATCGCTTGGGGGCAAAAGTACAGCCTTTAACGGCTTGATTTTTAGATGCGAAAACGCCACAAACTTCCATTCCGAAGCCACAAGCTGCCACCGCTCCCGGAAACGGTACAAGTGAAGAATATTCGTTGTTTATTTGCCGGAGAATTGATTGAGAAGCCAATCGACAAGTTGATTTCTGAGGCGGTCGGCAAGCCGGATTATCCATCTGCCAATTACATATTCAGGCAGTTTGTTTGTGGGGCAGTCAAGTTGCCGGACAATGAACCGACCGACAGATTGAACGGCAGACACACAAGGCGGTTAATCGGCAAGCCGACAGACCGACCGGTGTACAAGCCGATTGGACAGTCCACTTATTAACTGATTGGTCGGTGGATTGACGGATGAAGCAAGCGGGCGATGAACGGATATGCTGACCGACAGAGCGACAGGCTTACTTATCAACCAAGCAAGTGATTAGTAAAAAAACAGATTAACTGATAAATTGTATAACCAATTAAAAATTAGAAACATGAATGAGCCTTTATTAGTAGCGTTCTCCACCCAAAAGGGAGGCGCAGGAAAAACAACCCTGACCGTGCTTGCAGCAAGCTACCTGCATTATGTCAAGGGGATGAATGTAGCGGTAGTGGATTGCGACTTTCCGCAATTCAGCATCAAGGATATGCGTGAACGTGATATGAAGAGTATCGGTCAGAACGAACGCTTCAAGGTTGCCGCTTACGAGCAGTTCAAGCGTTTGCAGAAAAAAGCCTATCCGGTCTTGGAAAGCCGTCCGGAAGATGCGGCAAGTGCAGCCGAAAGGCTTATCAATTCGGGAATGCCGTTGGATATTATCTTTTTCGACTTTCCGGGTACGATGTACAACACGAGTATCATCAACACGATAGCCACGATGGACTATATCTTCTGCCCGATAGCCGCCGACCGTGTAGTGATGGAAAGCTCCCTGCAATTCGCCTCAATGGTAAACGACCATTTAATCAGCAGCGGAAAAGCGAACATCAAAGGTCTGTACCTGCTGTGGAACATGGTGGACGGACGGGAAAGGACAGACCTATACCGGATTTATGAAACGGTGGCGGCACAGATGGGCGTGCCTATCCTAAAAACCGTCCTTCCCGACAGCAAACGCTTCCGCCGTGAGGCTACGGAAGAGAAGGACAAAGCCCTTTTCCGTTCCACGCTCTTCCCACCGGACAGGACGCTGATAAAAGGCAGCAATCTGGATGCGCTGTCGGATGAAATACTAACCATCATAAAGCAGTAGTCTATGGCAAAGAAACTTCATGTGGATGCCGGTTCGATTATCAATTCCGTCCGACCGGATATTCCACCTGCCCCCATCCCCAAACCGCCTGCTCCTGTCCCGGAAGAACTGCAACAGGAGGAAAAGCCGGAAGAAATTAAAAAGGCAGAACCTGCCCCACCGCCAAAAACAAAGGAAGTATCCCGCAGCAAGAAAAACGAGAGCGAAGAGGAATATTTGGAGTTGTTTATCCGGGAGGTGGAAATGTCAGCCCGTTCGGGAAAGCTCGTGTATGTGCGAAAAGATTATCACGACCGCATTCTGCGAATTATCCGGGTTATCGGAAAAGACAAACTGTCCCTGTTCGGTTACATCGACCATGTGCTGACACAGCATTTTGAGGAATATGAGGAAGTGATAAAGAAATTGTATAAGAAACATTATGAAGAAGTATATTGATATGAAAAAGAAGAATTTGACATTGCAAGATAAAAAGAAGAGTTACGCCAAGCGTTTTTTCAAAGAAGCGGAGATTTCCGCAAGATCAGGTAAAACGATTTATATCCGTCAGGAGCATCATGAGAAAATGCAAGCTATCGTGCAGACTATCGGTCACGGAAAGGTTTCCCTGTTCAGCTATCTGGATAATGTGATTGCAGCGCATTTGGAACGCCATCGTGCGGAGATTGGAGAATTGTATAACGAGTATTGCAACCCCTTGTCTGACATTTAAGAATCAGGGATATGAGCAAAAAAAGAACAGTAATGGAGTGTTTGGCTTCCAAAGAAATAAAGGTGCGCAAATGCGTCTATATCAGCCGGGAAGTACAGGAGAAGATTGCAATGATAGTCAATCTCCTATCCAATGGTGAATCAACTATCGGCAGCTATATAGATAATGTACTGTTGGAGCACCTGAATGAGCATAAGGACGAGATAAACGCCCTTTATCAGAAAGAAATAAAAAAGCAGATAGACAGCCTATGGAAATCCTGTTGATATGCCTGCTGCTGCTTTATAACGCATGGCTGGTGAGTTATATCCTGCTGGGAAGGCGGCAGAAAGACGCTACTGCAGCAGCGGAGCGACCGCCCGCAAAGCCGCCCCGACGGGACGAGGGGATTGTCGGCAAAAGCCTGTTCAAGATGGAGGTGAAAACGCCACAAGCGACCATCCCGGAGCCACAAGCTGCCAAACCCGATGAAGATGAGGATGTTACGGATATTGCCGTTACTTTTGCCGACGGAAAGGACGGAACGCCTGCGGCACGCCTGCCCGATGACAAGCTGGATGAAGCCTTTACCGACATCCGCATTACCGACGTTCCCGTGGAGTACGCGGAAGATGAAGAGGAAAAACGCACAACGGGCAGGCAATACGCCACCGGAGCCAGCTTCGAGGAAATCGGGGAAGCGGTGAAGATAGCCGACAACCCGACAGCGACAGCGGAAGAGCGCAAGCGTGCCGGACAGGTCTTCTCCGAAATGGAAGGTAACGAACTTTTCAACAAGATGATTGGAAGTAACGCTGAACGCGCGAAACGAATAACGGGGTTAATGGATGAAATTTCCGGTAAGACTATCTCTGGGGAGGGAAAGGCGATTGGAAATGTAGTCCATCCCCGAAATAAAACCGGCGTGGAAATGCCTGCGGACATCAGCGGGTTCGACATCCGGGATTTTGTATAACAATTAAAAACAGTAACGGACAATGAAACAGAAAGAGTACGGATAAGCGGAGTGCCGCCACTAAAATCCAAAAAGTAAAAACAGTATCAACCGTCGCGGGAGCTTATCCGGCTCCTGCGGCACAATCAAAAAAAGTATTTATGACAAAGAAACAGGTTCTTTTTTCGGCAGCCTGCCTGATGGCTGCATCCTCCGCTATGGCACAAGGTAACGGCATGGCAGGTATCACGGAAGCCACCAACATGGTAACAAGCTATTTCGATCCGGCGACCAAATTGATTTACGCCATCGGCGCGGTGGTCGGCTTGATTGGCGGAGTGAAGGTCTATGGGAAGTTTTCTTCGGGCGATCCCGATACGAGCAAGACCGCCGCAAGCTGGTTCGGCGCGTGTATCTTCCTGATTGTAGCCGCCACCATCCTCCGTTCATTCTTTTTATAATACAAGGTATGTCAGAGTTTCCAATCAACAGGGGGATTGGAAAGTCGGTCGAGTTCAAGGGGCTGAAAGCGCAGTACCTGTTCATTTTCGTGGGCGGTCTGCTGGCTCTCTTCATACTCTTTGTGATCATGTACCTGTCGGGTGTGAACCAATGGTTCTGCATCGGGTTCGGGCTGGCCGCCGCATCGGTTCTGGTGTGGCAGACCTTCGCCCTGAACGCCAAGTACGGCGAACACGGGCTGATGAAAATGCAAGCCCGTGGCAGCCATCCGAAGTACATCATCAACCGGCGTAAAATCCCCCGGCTATTCAAAAAGGGTCGCAGACCCTCTTAATCCTCTATACATTATAATAACTAGGAAGAACAAGATGAGAAATACACTGAAAGCAACAACCTTGGAGAGCAAGTTTCCCTTGCTCTCGGTTGAGAACGATGTCATCGTATCGAAGGATGCGGACGTCACGGTAGCCTTCCGGGTGGAACTGCCCGAACTCTATACCGTGACCTCAACGGAATACGAAGCGATACACTCGGCTTGGGTAAAGGCGATGAAGGTGCTGCCGGATTACTCGATAGTCCACAAGCAGGACATCTTCATCCGCGAGAGCTACAAGCCGGACACGGACAGGGAGGACATCAGTTTCCTTTCCCGTTCGTTTGAACGCCATTTCAACGAGCGACCTTTCCTGAACCATACCTGTTACCTGTTCCTGACCAAGACGACCAAAGAGCGCAGCCGCACGCAGAGTAATTTCAATTCGCTGTGCCGCGGGTTCATCGTCCCGAAGGAAATCAAGGATAAGGAGGCGGTAGCGAAGTTCATCGAAGCGGTCGGGCAGTTCGCCTCTATCATGAACGAGAGCGGGTTTGTCAGGCTCCACCGACTGACGACGGATGAAATCGTCGGGACGGCTGGACAGGCAGGTATCGTGGAGAAATACTTCTCGCTCTCGCAGACCGACACCACCACGCTCAAGGATATGTCGCTGGGTGCGGACGAGATGCGAATCGGCGACAATATCCTTTGCCTGCACACCCTTTCGGACGTGGAGGACTTGCCGGGCAACGTGACAACGGATATACGGTATGAGAAACTGTCCACCGACCGGAGCGACTGCCGCTTGTCGTTCGCCTCACCCGTGGGGCTGCTGCTGCCGTGCAACCACATACTGAACCAGTACGTGTTCATTGACGACAGTACAGCCAACCTGCAAAAGTTCGAGAAGATGGCGAAGAACATGCACTCGCTTTCCCGATACAGCCGCTCGAACCAAATCAACAAGGAATGGATTGACGAGTACCTGAACGAAGCCCACAGTTTCGGGCTGACCTCCGTCCGCTGCCATTGCAACGTGATGGCGTGGAGCGACGACCGGGAGGAACTGAAACGGATTAAGAACGAGGTGGGCAGCCAGTTGGCATTGATGGAGTGCAAGCCGCGCCACAACACGGTGGATACGCCGACCTTGTTCTGGGCGGGTATTCCGGGCAACGCCGCCGATTTTCCGGCGGAGGAATCCTTTTATACCTTCATCGAACAGGCGGTCTGTTTCTTCGCAGAGGAAACGAACTACAAGAACTCGCCGTCGCCTTTCGGCATCAAGATGGTGGACAGGCTCACGGGAAAGCCCCTGCACGTGGATATTTCCGACCTGCCGATGAAAAAGGGAATCACGACCAACCGAAACAAATTCGTGTTGGGGCCCAGCGGTAGCGGAAAATCCTTCTTCATGAACCACATGGTGCGCCAATATTACGAGCAGGGTACGCACGTAGTGCTTGTCGATACGGGTAACTCCTATCAGGGGCTTTGCGAGATGATAAACAAGAAAACCAAAGGAGAGGACGGGATTTACTTCACGTACACCGAAGAAAATCCCATCAGCTTCAACCCGTTCTACACGGATGATTTGGTATTCGACGTGGAGAAGAAAGACAGTATCAAAACATTGCTGCTGACCTTGTGGAAAAGCGAGGACGACAAGATTACGAAGACGGAGTCGGGAGAATTGGGCAGTGCGGTGACGGCGTATATCGACCGAATCAAGGCTGACCGGAGTATCATTCCGAACTTCAACACGTTCTACGAGTTCATGCGGGACGTGTACCGCACGGAGCTGGAAGAACGGGCTATCAAGGTGAGCCGGGAGGATTTCAATCTGGATAACTTCCTGACTACCCTTCGCCAATACTACCGGGGCGGACGTTTCGACTTCCTGCTCAATTCGGACAAGAACATCGACCTGCTCGGCAAGCGGTTTATCGTCTTCGAAATTGACGCCATCAAGGAAAATAAGGAACTTTTCCCGGTTGTGACCATCATTATCATGGAGGCTTTCATAAACAAAATGAGGCGTTTAAAGGGTATCAGAAAGCAAATAATTGTGGAAGAAGCTTGGAAGGCTCTATCTTCTCCGAGCATGAGTGAGTATTTGAAATACTTGTACAAAACCGTCCGCAAGTATTTTGGTGAAGCCATCGTCGTGACGCAGGAGGTGGACGATATTATCAGTTCCCCTGTGGTGAAAGAGGCGATAATCAACAATTCCGATTGCAAAATCCTGCTCGACCAACGCAAGTACATGAACAAGTTCGACAGCATCCAGAACCTGCTCGGTCTGACGGACAAGGAACGGGGGCAGATACTCTCCATCAACATGGCGAACAACCCGTCACGGCTCTATAAAGAGGTGTGGATCGGTTTGGGCGGAACCCAATCGGCGGTATATGCCACCGAAGTATCGGTTGAAGAGTACCTGACGTTTTCGACAGAGGAAACGGAGAAGATGGAGGTACTCGCCCTTGCCGATGAATTGGGCGATATAGAGCTGGCAATCAAGCAGCTTGCGGAAAGAAAAAGAAGTAAGAACTAAAAAAATCAAGTGACATGACAGTAATTTCAAAGAACCGGCTCATTGAGCTGGCAGGCTATGCCCTTGCCCTTTCCTCGCTATTGCTTACCGCCTGCGGTGAGGTGAAAGATACCGATTTGGGCAAGTTGTGCGGTAATTGGGTAAGCGTGGGCAGGAAGCCCGACGTGCTGATATTCAAGGAAGGGGAACGGTACAAAGTGACCGTCTTCAAGAAATCGGGCATCAGCCGCAAGCTGAGACCGGAAACCTTCCTGCTGGTGGAGGAAAACGGGAACCTCTTTATCAACGCGGGCTACCGGATTGACATCGCCTACAACGAGGCGACGGACGTTTTGACCTTCTCGCCGAACGGCGATTACATGAGGGCAAGCGAGAAACAACAGTAATCAATCATTTAATAAAGTAAAGAAAGAGATGAGAACGAAAATAATCATGCTTTTTTCCCTGTGCCTGCTTCTGGCAGGCAGGGCAAACGCCCAATGGGTGGTGACCGATCCCAGCAATTTGGCGCAGGGGATTGTGAACACCACCAAACAGATTGTCCAGACTTCCTCGACGGCTTCCAACATGATAAAGAATTTTCAGGAGACGGTGAAGATTTACGAGCAGGGCAAAAAATACTACGATGCGCTGAAATCCGTGAATAATCTGGTGAAAGATGCCCGAAAGGTGCAGAAGACCATCCTGATGATAGGCGAAATTTCCGATATGTATGTCGTGAGTTTTCAGAAGATGATGCGCGATGAGAATTATACGGTGGAGGAACTCGGAGCCATCGCCTTCGGCTATACCAAACTGCTGGAAGAGAGCAACGACGCGCTTCAGGAAATGAAAGGAGTGGTGAACATCACCACACTTTCATTAAGCGACAAGGAGCGCATGGACGTGGTGGACGGATGTTACAATTCGGTAAAGCGATACCGCAATCTGGTGGGCTATTATACCAACAAGAACATTGCGGTGAGCTACCTGCGTGCCAAGAAAAAGGGGGATACGAACCGGGTGCTGGCTCTCTACGGGGATGCCAACGACAGATATTGGTAAGCCATGATGTTGCTGGCAGTCGATTTCAGTAACCTCCACGAGATTCTGAAGAATCTGTACGTGGAGATGATGCCCCTCTGCTCCAACATGGCAGGGGTGGCAAAAGGGATTGCGGGGCTGGGGGCGTTGATATACGTCGCCGTCCGGGTGTGGCAGTCCCTTGCAAGAGCCGAACCGATAGACGTGTACCCCCTGCTGCGTCCCTTTGCCATCGGCATCTGCATCATGTTCTTTCCCACGCTCGTACTGGGTACGGTCAACAGCATATTAAGCCCCATCGTACAGGGTACGCACGGGATGCTGGAAACCCAGACGATGGACATGAACAAATACCGCGAATTGAAGGACAAGCTGGAATATGAATCCATGATGCGCAATCCCGAAACCGCCTATCTGGTGAGCAACGAGGAGTTCGACAAGCAGATAGAGGAACTCGGATGGGGAGCGAAGGACATCGCCACGATGGGCGGCATGTACATTGAAAGGAGCATGTACAACCTGAAAAAGAACGTGCGGGATTTCATGCGGGAGGTGCTGGAACTGCTGTTCGCTGCCGCCGCCCTGCTGATAGACACGCTGCGGACGTTCTTCCTGATTGTGCTTGCCATCTTGGGGCCGATAGCCTTCGCCATTTCCGTATGGGACGGGTTCCAAAGCACGCTCACGCAGTGGATGTGCCGCTACATACAGATTTACCTGTGGCTGCCCGTGTCGGACTTGTTCAGCAGCGTATTGGCGAAGATACAGGTGTTGATGCTTGAAAACGACATCTCGGAGTTGCAGAACAACCCGAATTTCTCCATCGACTCATCCAACGGGGTTTACATCGTATTCATGATTATCGGCATACTCGGATATTTCACCATCCCCACTGTGGCAGGCTGGATTATACAAGCCGGAGGAATGGGAAGTGCAGCCCGACCGATTAACCAGATAGCCGGACGCACGGGAGGCATGGCAGGTGCAGCCGCCGGAGCGGTGGCGGGCAATCTTGCGGGACGTGCCGGGACAGCCGCCGGAAATGCAGCCCAAAGCGTGGGACGGGGTGCGGTAAACGGAGCGAGGAAAGTGGCGCAGTCCGCAGGAGAGCTGTTCAGAAGAAGGTAAACAATCAATTTAAAACAAGTAAAATAAGTAAGACAATGGAATTTAAGTCATTAAAAAACATCGAGACGAGCTTCCGGCAGATACGCCTGTTCAGCATCGTCTTTCTGGTGGTCTGTCTGGCAATAACGGGTTACTCCGTATGGAGTTCCTACTCCTTTGCCGAAGCGCAGCGGCAGAAGATTTACGTGCTGGACGGAGGCAAATCGCTGATGCTCGCGCTTTCACAGGATTTGTCGCAGAACCGCCCGGTGGAGGCACGCGAACACGTGAAGCGTTTTCACGAACTGTTCTTCACCCTTTCGCCCGATAAGAGCGCGATTGAGGGGAACATCAAACGGGCGTTGCTGCTGGCAGACAGGAGCGCGTTCAACTATTACACCGACTTCGCCGAAAAGGGGTACTACAACCGTATCATTTCCGGCAACGTCAATCAGGTGGTACAGGTGGACAGCGTGGCGTGCAATTTCGACACGTACCCTTATAAGATAAGCACCTATGCCCGGCAGATGATTATCCGTGAAAGCAACGTGACGGAGCGCAGTCTGGTGACACGCTGCAACCTGCTGAACTCCGTCCGCTCGGACAACAACCCGCACGGCTTCATCATTGAGGCCTTCGAGATTATCGAGAACAGGGACATCAAAGTGCAGAAAAGATGATTGGCAGGTTTATCAGGAAAATACAGGATTGGGCAGACGATAGTCTGCGCCGCCTGTGCCGACGGATAACGCCCGGAAAGCGGCTGGCGGTCATACTGACCATGTTCCTCTTTTTCAGTATCGCCTCGGTGTACATCTTCGTTTCGGGGATTTACAACATCGGCAAAAATGAGGGGCAACGTATCGAAATTGAACATATCCGGCTGCTTGAACTACAACGGAAAGACAGTATTAACAACCCATTAAAATTCAATGACAATGGAGCAATCACAAGAGAACAGGAATGAGGTGAAGCCGCCCCAAGAGCCGGACAAGCCCAAAAAGGAACTGACCGAAGAACAGCGGCAGAAACAGAAGAAGTTCATCATCTACCCGCTCATGGTTATCATCTTCTTGGCGGTGATGTGGCTGATATTCGCACCTTCCGAAAAGGAGAAAGAGCAGGAACAGGCAGGTTTCAACACCGATGTGCCTGCACCGGCGGACAGCAAACTGATGGAAGACAAACAGGCTGCCTACGAACAGGAAATGCAGGACAGCAAGCAGGCGGAACGCCAAAACCAGATGCAGAGTCTGGCCTCGATGTTCGGTTCGGGTGGGGAGGAAACGGATGAGATACCGGTATTCGATGAGCCGGAAGCCAAGCCGAAAAGCGGCTACGGCAGTGGTGGCGGCAGCGAAAGACCGCGTGAAACCATCCACGCCTCGGCGAACGCCTACCGGGACATGAACCGCACGCTCGGCAATTTCTACGAGCAGCCCAAAGAAGATCCCGAAAAGGAGGAGATGCGCAAGGAACTGGAGGAACTCCGGGAGATGGCGTACAACCGGCAGACGGAGAAAGAAACGGCGGACGAACAGTTGGCGTTGCTTGAAAAGTCCTACCAGTTGGCGGCAAAATATATGCCGCAGAATCAGGGACAGCCGTTCACCGGACAGCCGGGGAGTTCTCCGACCGTTTCCACCGAAACAAAACAGTCCGAAGCGTACAAGAACGGCAAAGCGCAGATGAACCCCATCGGGGAAGTTCGGGAACAGGTTGTTTCGGGACTGGCACAGCCAATGAGCGATTCGGCATTCATTGCCGGATATTCGCAAGAGAGGAACATCGGTTTCCATACGGCGGTAGGCACGACGGGGCAGACGGAGAAGAACACCATCCGGGCGTGCGTCCACGACAACCAGACCATCACGGACGGGCAGGCGGTACGGCTGCGGTTGTTGGAACCGATGCGGGCGGGTGAAACGGTCATTCCGAAGAACGCTTTAGTCACGGGGGCAGGCAAGATTGCAGGCGAACGGCTCGGTATTTCCATTACCTCGCTGGAATACAGGGGGCTGATTATCCCGGTGGAGCTGACGGTCATCGACAGCGACGGGCAGGAAGGCATCTTCATTCCCGGCTCGATGGAGATAGACGCAATAAAGGAGATAGCCGCCAATCTGGGCGGTAATCTCGGAACGACCATCAACTTGAACCAGCAGAGCGCGGGCGACCAATTGCTGACCGACCTCGGCAAAGGGGCGATACAGGGCACGTCGCAATACATAGCCAAGAAGATGCGCACGGTAAAGGTGCATCTCAAGGCAGGATATAATCTGATGCTTTACCAAAAGAAACAATAAACCGATTTAATAACCGGGCAATGTTGCCCACCACTAAAATCCAAAGTAAAATGAAAAAAGTAATTGTAGCTATCGCCCTGATGCTGGGCGTAATGGGTGCGAACGCACAAAATGCAGAACAACCGGAAACGGAAGCCGTAACTTTCCAAGCGGACACTTATCCGCAGGAAATGTCGGGGGACAACTACGGGGGGCTAACCAAGAAACTGACCTTTGACCGGATGATACCGCCCTACGGTCTGGAAGTGACGTATGACAAGACGGTACATGTCATTTTCCCGTCCGCAGTCCGCTACGTGGATTTGGGTTCGCCCAACCTGATTGCCGGGAAAGCCGACGGAGCGGAGAACGTCATCCGTGTAAAGGCAACGGTGAAGAACTTCCATTCGGAAACCAACCTTTCGGTAATCACCGAAAGCGGCTCGTTCTACACCTTCAACGTGAAGTATGCGGACGAACCGCTACTCTTGAACGTGGAGATGAAAGATTTTATTCATGACGGCAGTACGGTGAACCGCCCGAACAACGCCCTCGACATCTATTTGCAGGAGTTGGGCAGCGAATCGCCCAAGCTGGTGCATCTGATTATGAAGTCCATCCACAAGAACAACAAGCGTGAAATCAAGCATATCGGGGCGAAGTCTTTCGGCATCCAATACCTGCTCCGTGGGATGTACACGCACAACGGGCTGTTGTATTTCCACACGCAGATTAAGAACTCGTCCAACGTGCCGTTCGATGTGGATTTTATCACGTTCAAAATCGTGGATAAGAAGGTCGCCAAAAGGACTGCCATTCAGGAACAGGTGATTTTTCCGCTCCGTGCCTATAACTACGCCACCCGTGTGGCAGGCAACAAGGACGAGCGCACCATCTTTACGATGGAGAAGTTCACCATTCCCGAAGACAAGCAGGTGGTTGTGGAATTGCATGAGAAATCCGGCGGTCGCCACCAGTCCTTTGTGATTGAGAACGAGGACATCGTGCGTGCAAGGGTGATTAACGAACTGAAAGTGAAGTAAGATGAAGAAGTATCTATTTGTAGTTATAGCGTTGCTTGCCCTTGCGGGGCAGGCAAACGCCCAACGCTGCCTGCCGGGTATGCGTGGCATGGAACTGAAAGGCGGTTTCGTGGACGGGGTGCAGAAACCTGTAAACTATTATCTCGGTGTCGGACTGTCCACTTATACGAAGAACGGGAACCGCTGGGTGTTCGGTGCGGAATATCTGAACAAACAATACGGGTATAAGGATTTGTATATTCCCAAAGCACAGTTTACGGCGGAGGGCGGCTACTATCTGAAAGTCTTGTCCGATGCTTCCAAAACGTTCTTCCTTTCTTTGGGCGGTTCTGCTCTTGCCGGATATGAAACGAGCCGATGGGGTGACAAGCTGCTGCCCGACGGGGCAACGCTTCGCAATAAGGATTCATTCATCTATGGCGGTGCGGTAACATTGGAATTGGAAACTTACCTGTCCGACCGTGTGGTGCTTTTGCTCAACGCACGGGAACGGGCACTTTGGGGCAGTTCCATCGGGCATTTTCACCTGACTTTCGGGGCGGGAATAAAATTCATTATCAATTAGCTTATGATTAGTGAAGTATATAACATGGATTGTCTGGAATATATGCGGACTATTCCTGATAACTTTTTCAGCCTTGCTTTAGTTGATCCGCCATATGGCATAAAAAGGAGCTGTATCGGAAAAAGAAAGAAATGGAAATATTATAAGCCAAAGGATTGGGATGAACAACCTCCTGATAAAGCGTATTTTGACGAACTATTCCGTATTTCAAAGAATCAAATAATATTCGGCGGCAATTATTTTACCCGGCATTTACCTTCCAGTATGGGATGGATTGTTTGGGATAAGGGACAAAAACTGACGATGAGTGACGGGGAATTGATTTATACGAGCTTCAATAGGGCTTTACGAATCGTGATGTTGCACCGTACCTCTATATGCAAATACGGTGGATATATTCACCCGACACAAAAGCCGGTTGATTTATATCTCTGGATATTGAGGCGATATGCAGAACCGGGAGATAGCATATTGGATACCCATTTGGGTAGCGGCAGCAGCCGGATTGCAGCTTACATGAACGGACTTGATTTCTGGGGGTGCGAAAAAGATGAAGAATACTTTTCTCTTCAAGAGGCCCGTTTTAACCGTATAATAAACTTAAAAGAAAATGTCAATGAAAAGAATAATTTGTAATATGTCTGTATTTGGCTACATGGCAGCCGTCCTCTTTTGTTGTATGGCTTGCGATGATAAGATAGAGGTGCAGCAAGCCTACGAGTTTTCACTATCAACCATGCCTGTGCAGAAACGTATCAAACAGGGTGAAACGGCTGAAATACGCCTCCAACTGCACAAGTCGGGTAACTACCGTGAAACGGAGTTCTTCATTTCCTATTTCCAGCCGGATGGTAAAGGGACTTTGCGGATGGATGACGGAACCGTGTTTGCTCCCAATGATTTTTACCCGTTGAAAAGAGAAACGTTCCGGCTGTATTATACATCCGAGACAACCGACCAGCAGCAGATAGACGTGTATGTGTACGACAGTTTCGGTCAAAGGGTTGATTTGAGTTTCTCGTTTCAGAATGATTCGGATAAGGAAAATGAGGAAGCATCATTATGACGGGATGGTTGATTGGGTACGGTGCAGTCCTGCTCCTTTATTTTATATGGAGCGGGTATGAATTAAGGAATGCCCCGACGGACAAGGAACTGTGGGGTGAAGAAATGGAATGATGTCTATTCTCTAAAGTCAAATGTAAAAAGTCAATTCTACCATGTTAGGATTGGCTTTTTTTGCTTCCTAACAAATTGGTAAGACAGGCAGATACAGTAAAATCAAGCCTTATACTCTTTGTAATTGGAAACTATTCACTAACTTTGCTTTCAGAACATTAAAAAGTAATAGCCTATGAAGTAATACATAAGGATTTTACATATAAATATTGAACACTAATTGTTTATTTGTCTTCTCGAAACGACCAATTTATAGCAGTCAAAATAAACAAGGAGGGTCAGTGCTGTATCCACATAGCACGGGCTTGACTTGTTTGACTGCGCGGTGCTTGGTCGTACCAGAGAAGAGAACTTGTTGAGTTCCGTGCTTCTTTTTTATCCGAAGACGGGTTCTCCGCAAGATTACATCTCACATTAAAAACCAATTATAAAATGGAAATCATCAAAGAAAAAACGGTAGCCATTGCAGGCAGCCACACAGCGGAGATTTTATCGGGTAAGAATGATACCAACCTGCTCAATGTACTGTTCACAGAAACTTATCTGTTGGTTGCTTCGCTCTACCAACAAGGTTTCAAAACATTCCTCTCCGGCATGTCGGACGGTTTTGAAACGATAGCTGCCGATGCTGTGCGGAGGTTTCAAAAGGAAAAGACGGACATTGAGTTAGTGACCGTTCAGCCCGACTCTGAAATGCAGCGGGATGATTATCTGCTGGCAAACAGTTCCCGACTGATTTGTTATTGCGACCACCATGATAAAGACGCCATGCGGATTTTTGAACGTGCTAAAAAAGGCGGTATGCCTACCACCAATCTCCACACACTCCTGACAGATTATTTTGCGAATGACAGCCCCGCAAAGCAGGCGTTACAGCCCTATAACAATATAGATGGCTTCTGCTATTGCAAGGAAGGGATTTTGCTGTGTTACCTGTATGGCGAAAAACCTGTTATAGCTCCTTTTGAGAATATTGAACGGGTGGAACAACGGGATGACAAACTCTATGTTACCCTCACCAACAAATTGGAAGTGGATGCGTATATCCTTTCGGAATAATGCCTGCCTCAAACTACACATCAACCCTTCATCGTGCAACGGTGGAGGGCTTTTATTCGTCCGTTACGGGGAGCTTATCCGCCTCATCACAGAGTTTCCTGCGTACAGCAACTCCGTTTGTTTCTTCCATAATCTCGTATTTATCCAGCTTCTCGTAAATCGCTCTTAATGTCTTGCACCCATAACGGCGTGGTTTGTATCGGGGATGTATCTTTTTTAGGATAAATCCCAACTCGGCAAGCGTAACACTCTCTTTTTCATAGAAAGCAAACGCTTCATCAAAGATGTGAGCCTCCTTTGAAAGAATGGAATCAGGGCTTTCTCCTCCCTCTAATTTGACCTTTACTTTGGGCTTCTCATTCATCAGTTTGAGTTTGGCGGACAGGGAGAGCGGCTTTGAAGTATCCGGCTCGTCCACTATGGGATTTACAGCCGTTTCATCACGGAGTTTCCGACGTTCGTCTTTGGCTTTCTTTTGCTCTTTTTTCTTCTTCTCCTGCTCCGCAATGATTTCTTTCAGTGGCTTGACAGTGTCGGGGGCTTCCCTTTTGAAGCGTTTGAAATAGATTTCTTCAATGAATAGGGGCAGCGGTGCTTTCCATGTTTCCTGTTGGTGATTGTCGATTTTCCCCAACTTGTCGGGGTTCAGTCCGAGTTCACGTGCCATTTGCACATGCCTGTCCGATAAGCGGTGCTTCTTCTGCGCCACCATCCATTTTTCCAATATCGCTTTCTTTACTGCCATGAGGTTCCGTATGTTATTGTCCTGTAAATCGTTGGTAGTGCGAAGATAGGAATTTGCCGTTTCACCAGCCAATAATAACGGCACAAAAAACAACCCTCTGAATATTCAGAGGGTTTCACAGGGGCTTTTTGCTACTTTATCCAAACGTTTGGATAAAGTGGCTTATCAAAACTTATTTATTATCCAAACTACTTATATAACACCTTGTTATACAATGATAACCTCAAAAGCAGTTTGGATAATCTTTATCGTTAAAGTTCTACAAGAGTAAGTAGTTCCATATTTTTCCGTTTTTTTCATTCCTTTATCTTGAGATTTAGCAACAGTGTCTTCCCAATGTATCAATCGCCTTTCTTTTTTGTTCTTTAGTCATATCCATGTATATCATAGTAGTTGAGAGATTGCGGTGTCCCAAGAGTTTTTTGTTTTAATTATATTGATGTATAACAAGGCGGCACACAATATTTTCGCGTCCGCTGTCCGTTATGTGGATTTGGGTTCACCAAACCTGATAGCCGGAAAAGCGAACGGCAAAAAGAACTTGATTGTACCGTTATTCTCACTCATTTTTTCACCTTTACAGCCTATTCGCTAAAAAGAAATTCCAACAGGGGTAGAGTAAATTCATGTCGAACAACATAATATTGACAGCCTTTTATGGATTTTGCTTCGTAAAGGGCTGTTTCTGATTGATTTCTTATCAGGGAAACGTTTTAATTTATATCTTCGCAAAAAAATATTAAGATGGAAGTAAGTGCACAAGATATTATAGATTCTGTAGACTTGACGAAATCAGAGGCATTGCTTCCGATTTATGAGTCCGTAGTAAATTCAATAATTAGTCTTTGTAAAACGAACAGAAAGGACAAAAAAATAGATATTTTCATTGAGCGACAGCGAACTGAGAATAAAAATCTAAGCCTTTTTGATAAAGAACCCGACCCTATCTTAAATGTCACTATTATAGATAATGGAGAAGGATTTACTGAAGAAAATTTCAGATCATTTAAAGCTCCATTTAGTAAAATAAACAAGAAATATGGTTGCAAGGGTATAGGTCGTTTTACAATTCTTGCAATGTTTAAAAAGATTGAAGTTCATAGTATTTATGAGGAAAATAACTCATGGTATAAACGATGCTTTACTTTTGATGCGGAAAAAGAAATATATAATGATACAAATGATTTACTCAAAGAAGACCAAGTAGCACAAACAAAAGTAAAACTAATAGAATGCTGGAATGAGGAGCTATTGTCAGCTACAGCCAAGAATGCTGAGGATATAGCTAAAGGTATAAAAGAGCATTGTTTTATTTATTATTTGAGCAATAACTTGCCACAAATCAACATCATAGAAAAAACAGATAAGGAATTAAGTGAATCATTATCTGTTGAGAGCTATTTTAAACTTGAAGCTAAAGATAAAGAGAAATCAATTAAAGTTAGAGATGAAGATTTTTTTCTATATATACTAAAATCAAATAAAGAAACAAACCGGAAAAACAATTATGTGACATTGTGTGGAAATTCAAGAACTGTAGGTGGAAAAAAAGACTTATCAAAAGTTGATTCCCTTTATAATTATCCCATATCAGAGAATGGGGAAACTAAGTTTTTAGATATTTATGTTGTTTCTCCGTATTTGGATACTCATGTGAATAATTCAAGAACAGGATTCAAAATACCAGAAAGTAATGAGGGCATGAATTTGTTCGGAGAGGAAAATATGCCGATTAGTATTGATGAAATACTTAAAAGTATAGCCAATGAAGTTGCGGTAATTTATGAATCTTACGCACAAGAAACTAAAAAAAGAAGTATTGAAAATGTTAAGAATTATATTAAAACCTCCGCACCCCAATATAGAAGTTTTATCTATAGAAATGATATTTTAGAATCGATGCCGCCCAATTTATCTGATGAGAAGAAAGAAGAACATCTTCATAGAATTGCATATAATGAAGACCGAAAAATAGAAGAAAAGATTGACAAGTTTATTCAGCAAAAAGAAATAAATGAAGAACAGATTGAGCATATTATTCAATCAATTAAAGGTCGTACTGCTTATAATTCAGACCGTTTAGCAGAGTATATTTTTAGAAGAAAAGCTATTATAAGTCTCTTTGAAAAGATGTTAGATGCTAAAAATAATGGCAAATATGAGTTGGAAAGTATGATTCATAATCTGATTTTCCCTATGGGATTAACAAATAGGCAGTTAAATTATCAATACCATAATCTATGGTTACTGGATGAACGATTTGCTACTTTTAAATTTATCGCATCAGACAAATCTATAACATCTTTTAGTCAAATCAAAAGTTCATTAGAGCCTGATTTGGTTCTGATAGACAACGAGAAAAACTTGATTAATAATGCTATATCTTATGGCAATCAAGATGCAGGAGAAATAGAGTCTATGGTTATTTTTGAATTTAAAAGACCGGGAGATACAGCTCACCAGAAAAACAAAAATGACTTTAGATGGGAATTTTCTGATTTGGTGGAAAATTATTTTGACCAGTTCCTCTATGGACAAGAGAAAGATAAAAAAAATTATCGCAAGAATATCATCAAAATAACTCCAGATACGCCAAAATTTGGCTATATTATAATGGATGAGATGCCTGATAAGTTGATAGATTTTAATATACATAAAGGTTGGCGTAGGACACCTTTTGGTTCTTATTATAAAATTAATGGAGACCTCAATCTACATATTGAAGCAATTACATTTCAAAATCTATTAATGAATGTCAAGAAGAAACATAATTCTTTTTTTGACCATCTATTTGCCCAGAATTGATAAAAGTCGTTATTGCAGTCAATAATAATGGCACAAAAAACAACCTCCGAAGATTCGGAGGTTTCAAAGTTGCTTATTAAAACTTATTCATTATCCAAACAACTTATATAATGACTTTGTTATATAAGTTGTTTGGATATTTTTTTATCGTTAAAGTCCAACAAGAGTAAGAAGTTCCATATTTTCCGGCTTTTTCCATTTTTTATCTTGAGATTTAGTAATAGTGTCTTCCAATGTATCAATCGCCTTTCTTTTCTGTTCTTCAGTCACATCCTCGTATATCATAGTAGTAGAGAGATTTCGGTGTCCCAAAAGCTCTTTTATTTCAACAATATTGATATTATCCTCCCGCCAATGCGTAGCCATGCTATGCCTCCAAAGATGGCTGTGTAGATTCAGAGGCACATCAGGACATATTTCATGTGCTTTGGCTGCATACAAACTGAGACGTTTCGCAATTGCCGGTTGCGTTAATTTTCCCATACACCCTTTACATGGAGAATAGAACAATAAAGAATTTTTATTGGGTCTATCTCCATGAAAAACTTTAAGGTAGAGTTTCAACCATTCTACAAGGTCATCATGTAAGTAGATTGACCTGAAACCACCTCCTTTCCCACATAATATTACATATGGGTCTTTAACGTTGTCAAGTACTACATCTTTGACTGCCAAAGAGAGGACTTCGTCCAGACGCGCTGCAACCCCATAACTGAGCATCATTAGAGTCAAATCCCGTAAACCTATTTTCGTAGTTGTATCAGGTATTGCAAAAATAGCCTTCACCGCATTTCGTGTCATAGCATGTACAACACGTTTGATTTCCCGCATTGGTTTTAAATACTCCGAAGCCGCCACATAAATATAGGCGTATTCAGGAATCTGACCTCCAATATATTTTGTTAGGTTTTTAATCGCTGCCATTCTGCTGTTACAAGTTGTGGCACTGACATGTCGTTCTCCTTTCAACCACATCTGCCATTGTGTCAAGATTTCAACAGAGAAACATTCCGGAGTAAGGTCAAACGGTGTTATATCTTTTTCAGACTGTAAGTATCTAAGGAAAAGAGATAACGATAGTTTGTAAGAACGCAGTGTATGTTCACTTGTCGTTTTTATGGATGGTATATATGTGGTATGCCAATCATAAATCAATTTAGCCAGTTTACGGTTTTGAGCGGTAAATGTGCCACTCGGTTTAGATATTTTCTTCATTATATGCAGGTGTTTGAGGTAATAATTCACTAAATTTTTTGGCACAGTTCCGTTTGAGCTTATCTGTAAGCATTGGGGTAAGATGGAAATAACCGAAAGTGCTTTGGATATTTCTGTGCCCCATACTACGGGAAAGAAACAAGAGTTTGCCGCTCAATTCGTATCCGTGATTTTCCCATTTAGAAATATTGGAAACGGCATACAAACTGCGCAAATCGTATTCAACAGCCTTTTCATCGCTGACTTTAGACCATATCTTTTTAAAGAAAGTACATCCCCAACGTATCTTGTGTGGCTCATCTTTCTTATCAGGAAAAAGATAAATTCGATTAGGCATTACTCTCTCCATAGCTTGGTTGTAATGTCGAAGTAATTGTAACATAGAATCATGAAGGACAACACCATGCTCATCTATGCTTTTGGATTTTATGATTTTCACGATGCCAGATTCGAAATTAACATTAGAACATTTTAGCCATCTAACTTCACATGTGCGCATCCCAGAGCTGTACAACAGACGAAAGTAAACGGGAAGTTGCAACCGATTCAGCAGGGTTGTTATATGCCTGCGTTCTTGATATGAACGCATTACATAAGAGTCACATTCCTTAAAAAATGCAGTAAGTTCGTATTGTGTGAAAAAGTGTGGTATATAAGAGTTGGCTTCAAAAGTGGGCAAAGGTAAAGGATTTAAGGTTGACCAGCCTCTTTTATTGGCATATTTGAGGAAGTTGCGGATAGGCGTCGTCCTTGATATACAAGTGTTGTTCTTTTCCGTTTCTCTGCGTTTGCACCAATCCAGCATCTCCACAGTCAATTCCTCATAAGAGGGATAGTTAGCTGCAATATATTTGTCGAAGTGATGCAGATTGTAGTCATAGCTGGTGTTCCATTGACCGGACGCAATGCGAATGGCAACAAATTCTTCGAACTTTGGGGATAGTTTGGATTTAAATGGATATCTCATAAGTCGAAAAGGTTAGAGGGTACAATATAAGAGGATACGTCAAGAGCGCATTCCTTGAGATGATCATAGTCGGCATCTGCATAAAACTTGAGAGACTCGGGAGACATATGTCCAGTCAGAGATGACACGACCGAACACTCAACTCCACAAGAAAGGAGATAAGTCACAAAATGGTGGCGGAAAAGACGAACGCCCTTGTTTCCTTCTTCATCTCTGATATGCGCACATCTGAATATTTTCCGTACTATATTGGCAATCTTCTTGTATGGTGTGTTGGGATTTTTTCGAGGGACAAATATCGTTTTAATATCTGAATCAGCCCTTTCGGTGGTGATATAATCAAAAAGAGAGTTTCCCGTAACCGCATTTAAGGGTAATGTAAGAGGATAATCTGTTCTTGATTGGATTAGAGTAATTATGTCTTTTCTCCAATCGATATTGTCAATACGCATAGCTGTTATGTCAGTGCCTCGCAGTCCATAAAAATACAGAAGCCATCCTATTGTGCGTTCTTTTAAAGACAATGTGTTGTTTGGATTTTCAAGACACCTCCGAATACAGTCAGATTCATCTTTTGAAAGAAATTCCAAATTTTTATATGCCTTTGGAATTTTTGGTAAAAAGTTGAGTATATAATCAGCCACTTTCGGTTCACGCAATCTAAGAATTTTCATTAACGCCCTTATATGACCTAAATAACCAACCCCTCTAATTTGCTTGGTCCCATCGTGAAAAAAAGAACAAATCATTTTAGGTGTAGCTTCTTCCAATATTTTCACACCGTTATCTTGTAAATGTTTATAGAATAGAATTGAGGAAAGATATTCTATCCTAACTGTATTCTTACGTTTTCCGGTACACATACCATTCTCTAAATGGTATATAGCCAATGATTTGTAATAGTCATTGAGATTGTCAAGACCATTTGTGACGTAAAGGAATCCTGTATAACGACCATCGGGATATTCACCATATAAATCAAAATTCCTCAGTTGCCCAAGACATGTTCTTAGGAACTTGAAACGATAACTTTCGAGAGTATATCCTTGCTCTTGTACTTCCTGAAAAAATAAATCTTCGTAAGAGGTGATGTTGGAAGAGCTACCTTTAATCAGAACCAGTTCGATACATTTTTCAATACTACGTCGTTTATTGGCGCAGTACCCTACTTTGGATAAATAATCCATCAACAAATGTTGTTTGAGTTTAAGATTTGATATGTCCATAACACTATGATGATTTTAATGATATGCACAATATGCTAATTTTATCCAAACTTGCAATAGCTATATACTTATATTACAATTTATTATATCTAAAGTTTGGATAATGGATAAGTTTTGATAAGCTACTTTTGTGCCGCCTGCTCACTGTCAAAAGTAGTGCCGGGCGGTTTTCCGCCGCCCGTACTCTTGTCCATTACTTGATTTCCTTGTTTTTTAACCATTCATCCCTTCGCTCCCGACAAATTTCCAATGTCGGGGCTACTGTGCTGAATAACTCCCCGTCTTCCTCATGGCGGTAGTCATATTGGCAATACCTGCTTTTCCTGCGCAATCGGGGCATTAGGTTGAAATATACATACTTTTCTTGTCCTGCCCCGCAGATGGACACTCCGTTGTTGTTCAATGATTTCATAAGCTATATTTTAATTATTCTATTCGTTACTATGATTAAATAAACCTCTCCAAATATTTTTCCTGTACATTCAACGCTCTTGCATAGACGCTTAATTGTACGGCATAACGACCTTTGTAAAAATCTTCTTCCATATTATTCTTTGAGGATTTGATACTCTCTTTTATATCGTTCAAATGCCTTTTTACGATGTTCTTATAATAGTGGCACTTCTTTTGCCTTGCTTGGCTGATAGATACTTCGTTTTTGTCTAATGATTTCATGTTTCTTACTGATTAAAATTTGTACCAACTGTCACGGTAGTTTTCACCCAAAAGGGTGAAAACTCTTGTTAAATTACTCTCTGGTGCGAATTTCTTGGCTTCCCAAATACTTGGGAATACGTCTATCTTCCGAAAACCTATGAATAATGTGTACATGGCTTATTCCTCCTTTTGTATTGTCATCGTTGTATGTCGCTGTAACCACTCGATAACGAATGGCATATTGTATTCGGAAGTGATTACAGCCCTATTTTCGCCAATTTGTGTGAAGCGCGTGGTTTCATAGTAGTCTATCCACTCTTTGAGGGTGGATGCTCCCCATGTTTGGGGAGTATCAAATATGCCGTTCAGTTCCTCGATGCTTTCACCGAATGTTACTATTACCGTTTTATATGCTGTTTCCATATTCTTCTTATCCGTTTTATGATTATGCAGCCATCCGTTTGCGGATAAGGCGTTTGTTCTTGTTTACAAGTTCAATGATGCGTTCGTGGTATTCAGTGTTCTGATTGCATACTCCACGACTTTGCAGGACTTTCAGCGTTTTAAGCGACACTTCTATCGTTTCTATCCGTTTCCCGTCTATGCAGGCGGAAAGTATAAGGCTGTCGGGTTTGAGGTAGTACCTGTTGGAATACACGCAATGGTGCATGGCTGTTCCCTCTTCCCAAAATTCCAATACGCTTTCCAATACCCGTACTTGGATTGTACCGTCCGTAAAGGCAATGCCGAAAAACTTGCCTTTGAGTTCTTGGAAACGCTGTTCATTCTCCAATGCCTTGTGTTTCTGTTCTTCAATCCGTTCACGCTCCAAACGTTCCATTTTCTTCCGCACAAGACGGTCATGTTCGGCTTTCAAGTCGGCAGGACAAACATATTTAGGACTGTTTGTGTCCTTGCCAAAATAACGGAGCAAGTCGAGATAATCGCACCATATACCTGCATCGCCTACCATATAGCCGTTACGGGTTGCTATGCGGATGGCATTCCAATAGGTGGAGATACTTTTGGACGGATGGTGCATGAAATAACTTAGCAGGCTATATTGTCCTGTCTTCATCAGCGTTTCCGCTTGGTTGTTTTTCAACAGTTCACAAAACAGGTCAAACGGTTGGAGATTGTGAAAATCACCTTTGAAGCCGTTACGCTTGAGTTTGGGAATTACCCTTATTCTCGGATAAGTGCATACGGGATTTATGTCATACACATGGTGGTTCCTGCGAATTTCCATAGAACTGTCTTCCTGCCACAAATCGTAATAGATGAAAGCTATCCCTCTCAATCGGGCAATCGTTTCAAACTTACCGTTGGGGGCAATCCAGCGTTGTGCCACTTCGTAAATGGAATATTCGGCAGGCTGTCCGACCTTGTAATATGCCTTTGCGAAAAAGAAACGTATCACTTGATAGCCTTTGCAGGTGGTTATCATGGAGAAATATTCGTTTTCCTTGAATACCCGTTTTCGGGTGGTGTGGACTTTCAGTTCCATTCCGCAATGTGGGCAGGTACAACCACAAAGCGTATCTGCCAATTCACCGTTCCCCTGCCATTGGTGTCCGCATTCGGTGCAGGTGATAATGCCTTTGGCAGACCTGCGCCCGATGTGTTCAAAACTGTGCAGGAGAGCATATTTCTTTTGCGCTTCGCTCATTTTCGGTAATCGCTTGCTCAATGCGGCAACCTCTTTCTGTATTTTCGTTTTCGGTTTCATAATCGTTAGAATAAAAGTGTCATTTGTCCGTTGTTGCTGTTCTCTTTCTTGGGAGCGGTCTTGCGCTTCGTCATTCTGCTGTAAGCCTCGCTTTCGGCTCGTTTGACAGCTTCCTTACGTGCTTCCGCTTTCTCTTCTTCGGTCAGTTCCACCGCATGGTTGACCACTACTTTGCAGTCGATAGGCTTGCCGATTTCGATGTCCGCTTCATCGTAATAGTGTACCGCCATGCCGAAAATCTCGTCATCGGCAAAGCCGTTGCAACCGCTTTTCTGCACCTCGTTCAGAATGTAAGTGATGCAGTCTTCAATATTCTTCAACGGGTTACGGTAGGAACGGGCGAACAGTTCGTCATACTCGGCACGCTGTTCTAAATAACTCTGTATTTCTGTTTGGAAATGGATTGATACTTTCATCTTATTTGGGTATTTATGGGTTTTTAAATGGTTGCTTGGATTATCTCTACTCGCCACGTTGGTATTACCTCGTCAAACAGGTAGGAAATAAACTCCTTGCGTGCATCGGTGCATAACTCTTTGTAGAGTTCCTTGAATGGTGCAATATTGCCGTTGATATACACGCTTACCATATATTCATGGATGTTCTCTACCTCGTAATATCTGCATTGCTGCGCTGCTGTCTTGTTTCTTCTTGCTCTCATACCTCTATCTGTTTATTTGATTTCTACTATTTCGTTAATTCTACCGTAAATGACGGCTCTCAAACTTGTCTTGTCGGGTGCGTGATACTCGTTCCAACTGCCGTATTGGTTGACAAGGTATTTGTGAAGTACGTCCGAAAAGTCAAACCGATAACCCTGTAAGGGGACTGCCGTTCTGAAATAGCTGTTGCTTCTCACGTTCTCGGCTAACCAATTCTTTTCGGCTCTGTCCATTGTTCCGCCATTGTTCAGTTTCACCCGAAGCGCATAGACTTTGCTGTTTTCCAATGTTTCAAGGGCAGGTATGTCCCAACTCACAAACTTGACTGCAATAGGTAATGTATTCATATATATCTGTTTTATCCGATTAATATCCAAAGTATTCCACCGATGATACAGGCATAGACAAGGCAGTAAATGACTATTGCCAACGCTATGGTAAAAAGCAAGCGGATAATGAATTTGCCTGCTGCTATTCCTGCTAACCACCACCAAAAACTACCACCTAAAAGTGCTGAACCTGCTACGGCAACGAGTGCCCAAACTGCTATTTTATACCTTGTCTTCATCGCTGTTGTTTTTTTAAGTTTATGCGGATTCTTGAGGTGAGGGAGTTGAGTTTCATTTTTTATCTGCCTCTTGTGAATCCGACATTTTTTTTATGCGTCTTTCCGTCGGGTCGGTCGTTTTCGTTTCAGGGGCTATCAAAAGGTGCGGGTTTAGGACAAACAAGGTTTATGGGAAAAATTCTCTCTGGACGCAGTACAGCAGGAAGATTTTTTCCATAACCGCTTGCGGCTCGACCTTGTTTGTCCGTGAAGAACCCGTAATTACCTTTGCCGCTGAGAACGAAAACCGGCCTGACGGTTTAGAATCAGCATATTGTGGAGGATGCACTATTAAAGAGGCAGATTGAGAAATTAATAAAAGTCTTACCATAGTAGGCAACGACTATGGTATCAGAAGAAGACAAACAATCATAAAAGCTACCGCTTCGCATAGCCGGAAAAGAAATATCCCCTGTCTGCAAAGTGATTATTCACTGCGGGCAGGGGATTGTTCGGCGGCTATGCCATAGGATGAATATGGTTGCCTATTTATAGGGAATGGTATTCAGACGAAAACAAGGGCTTTTATACCAATGAAGAATGAATTTTTATCTTCTCATTTTAGATAGCATATCTTTTGGTATATTGGATTTTGCGTTAACTTGCATAAAGAGTTATTTGAGAGTATACAATGCACAGAAATCCGAAACATTCTGTATATAATATATAAC
>PPYE01275353.1_pt1 | contig 35157 bp, 38 predicted proteins | sample 1559881 | NCBI WGS metagenome assembly PPYE01 (sample SAMN08240022, study PRJNA423297) | Human gut metagenome, whole genome shotgun sequencing project.
TGTTTTGTGGTAAATTCATTATACCATATCTCGGCTGGAATTTCTTCTTTTTTTGGCTCACCTCATTTTAACACATACACTTTTCTAATTTTTTTGAAAAGAAACAGCAAGTATCGTTGTGACGAATATCCATGGATTTGTTAATTTTTAGAAAATGTCGAAGTGGCATTGGTTTGACTTTTGTTGAAAAATGTGGTATTCTAAGAACATCTGATCAAAGAAGGAGGTTTCTATGTGAACCGATATGAAATGGACAAAGAACGGGAAAATTTTAGAACTATTTTGAAAAAGATGTTCTCGATTACGGAAGATGCTGCATCAAACGAGGAAATTCGAGACCGAATTTTATCCGGTGGGAAAATTACCGGAACAAACATGGTTGTCATGATTTGTGCAATTTTGATTGCATCCGTTGGGCTAAATACCAATTCGATTGCGGTTATCATTGGGGCAATGCTGATTTCTCCGCTGATGGGCAGCATTTTGGCGATTTCCTACGGAACGGTTTCCAATGATGCCTATTTAATCAATCGGCATTCCTTTGGGTTTGCGGTGCAGATTGTAATGAGTGTTGTGACCGCAACCATTTATTTCTTATTATCTCCAGTCAAAGAGCCTACCGAACAGCTGTTGGCTCGTACCAATCCCAATTTCTTTGATGTCATCATTGCGATTTCAGGCGGTGTTGCTGGAATTGTCGGGCAGACCAGAAAAGACAAGTCCAATAATATTATTCCCGGCGTGGCAATTGCAACTGCACTGATGCCGCCGCTCTGTACTTGTGGATATGCCCTTGCAAATGGAAAATTTCGGATGCTGTTGGGTGCATTCTACCTGTTTATCATTAATGCATATTTTATTTACATTGCTTCCGATGTGATGCTGACGCTGTTGGGGACACCAAGAATCAAAGCCATGTCCGCCGCAGAATGGAAACGAGCCAGAAAAAAGATGCACCGGAATACGATTTTGGTATTGTTGCCGATTATCTTAATTGCAATCGGTTGGAATATCTGGTAAACCATATAACTTTTGAGAAAACAGGAGGAATACAGATATGATACAAGGCATACATCATGTTTCTATGAAATGCAGCAATGCGGAAGAATATGCAGCAGTACGGGCATTTTATACAGAATTGCTGCGGATTCCAGTTTTGACAGAATGGGAAACAGGAATCTTGCTGGATACGGGAGCAGGCATTGTAGAGATTTTTCAGGATGAAACAGCGGAAAAACTGGAACAAGGCGTTATTCGACACTTTGCCTTTGCAGTAAAAGATGTAGAAGCATGTGTTGCAGCGGTGCGGGCTGGCGGTTATCCGATTTTAATAGAGCCGAAAACCGTTGCCATTGGCGGAAATGCAGCATTTTCTGCAAAGATTGCTTTTTGCAAGGGAGCACTGGGCGAAAAGATTGAATTCTTCCAGCAGATGTGGCAGTAAGAAAGGAAGATTTCATGCAGGCGTTTATTTATCACTTGACGATGATGCGGAGTAAGCGATACATTCAGGAAACCTATGGAAAATCATTCTGGAAGCAGTTTCAAGCCCTATCAGACCCTGTTTTTCATCAAGTATCCAAAGAACTGCCGGACATCGGCGATAGTATTTTTCCGTTCAATTATGCCTATGCACCATCTTATATGGCGTGGAAGGAATGCTGCCGGGAATTTGTTCCGTGGACTTTATGATTTCCCACTATATGGGCAATGGATTTTCTCGAACAAAAACATTGGGAGCAGGAGATGAATGCTGCAACTGCCACTATGAATTACAGGGCACTTGTCCGCTTCATGCACCAAAGGGGATGAAATAGCAATGATACAATGGGATTACCATACACCGGATGCCTTTCAAAATTTGCGGATGTGTAGTGATGGAACCGTTTTAACAGGGCTTTGGTTTGTTGGTTCACCGGATGAAAAGAAGCATGCAACAACTGGAATCCGGCAGCACCTGCCTATTTTTCAGGAAACAGAACGTTGGCTAGACCTTTATTTTTCCGGCAAACAGCCTGATTTTACACCAGCTTATACGATGCTGCACTTGACCGCATTTCGTCAGGAAGTCATGGAACGTTTAAAAACGATTCCCTATGGTCAAACAACCACTTATGGTGCAATTGCGAAGCAGATTGCAGCGAAAAAGGGAATTCCTCGCATGTCTGCACAGGCAGTCGGCGGTGCAGTTGGATGGAATCCGATTGGAATTATTGTTCCCTGTCATCGGGTCATTGGAGCGAATGGAGCATTAACTGGATACGGTGGCGGTTTGCAAAATAAGATTGCACTGTTAAAATTAGAAGGCGTTTTATAGGAATAGAAAAAATCGGCATGGTTTGAAACGATGCCGATTTTTATTTATGGGAGTTGCTTGTCTTTGTCAAAGTGGAAACCATCCGCTTTGCTGCGTTTGGTTTTCAGAACTGGTTCTGTGATGGTAAATGTAACCGGTTCGCCCGTAGTTGTACCAGCTGCATTGATTTGTTTCAGAACAGCGGTATACGTTCCAGCCGGAAGTGTTGTCCGGAAAGAACTTCCTTGCAGACAGTTGTCATTTTGCAGTGGGGTTTGCGTGGAGTCTGTTCCATTCCAAATGGTAAGGGAATAGCTATCCGTATCAGCGGCAGCAGTCCATTGGAAAGTTGCTTGTGTTGCAGCTGTTTTTACTGTCAACGGAACAGTTGCTGGAGCTTTCAGGGGCTGCATTAAAAATGCAGTTCCTGTGTCAATGTCGGTATCTTGTAAAGCAAGTGAATCTTGCAAGACCTGTTCCGTTTCAGCATCTTGCAGCACATAGCCGTTTTCGGTTTGGTAAATCCACCATCGGCTCGGCTCTTCTGATACTGTCAGCAAGTCCGTTTGCCCATTTAAATAGTATCGTCCTTCTGACTGCATGAGAAAATAGCTGCCATCGTCCTGTTTAGAGATGTGCCACTGTGTCGGCGTGGATTCTGTCTGCAACTGTACCTGTTTCTCTGTGGTCATGGAAAGCGTTTTGGAGTCATCTCCAACTTGCAGGGTGGTATAAAAATCAGAGCCAACGTCAGAGGGAGATTCTTCCGGTGGGAGATAGGATTCATAAGACGGAAAAAAGACATCTCTTGCCAACTCTGCCCGCCCAGAACGATACAGCGTACTGCAAACTTCATAGATGGCTGCCCAAGAATAAGCTGCTTCATATGCACCGTCTTCCGAATTTTCAAAGCCGTTTAACAGCGTATCATAATAATAGGGTGCATATGTAGTCAGCAAATCGTTTTCCAGATAGGCAAGCTGTCCATCCAGCGAATCATACGCATAACCATTTTCACTGCAAAACGCCTGTAAATCTGCATAGCGAGCACCATTCCACTGACAAATGCCATAGCTGATTTGGTGATTGGTGTCGATGCAAGAGGCAGTTGGTTCAAATCCGCTTTCCTGATAGAGATTTGCCAAGATACCGCTGGCGACCGCTGCATTCAGCTGTAATTCCTCGGTTAGAAACGTGTAAATCATTTCTTCGTTGCTCTGCACTTCCACTGCAAAGGCTGTTGGTGTCAGCATCGAACTGCTGAGTAGAATGCTGCACATTGCTGCAATCCATTTCTTTTGGGATTTCATGAGAAACCGCTCCTTTCTTTGAGATGAGGGAAACTTCTGCCCTTATTATAGCGATGTTTGTGCAACTTGTCAAGAAAAAAGATGAATTTTACATAATTTACCGTCATTTATCACAAACGGAACAACTACTTTTCACTAAGCTTTCATAAAAGCAATGGAGATGGAAAAGAAATTGGCTTTCATCGGATTTTTTGCAACTATACGGAATTTGTACACCTATTTTTCACATTTCTAGATTATCATAAGAATCACAGAGAGATTATAATCCAATCTGAATTGCGGAAAAATCCGCCACCTTACCGTTTCCGTGTTGCAGAAACGGACAAAAAATTCCTTGCCGAATATTAGCGGCAGTTCTCATAAAAAACCCCCTTCAAACAAACAGCAGAGCGTGAAAAATCGTTCTGCTGTTTGTTTTTTCTGTGCTTGACACAAAAAATGGGATTTGTTATAATAAGAATAATCTTGTAAAACAGGCAGAACCTATATAATGCCGGAAATTAAAAAAAGGAGCAGATGACATGCCCATAATTCAGACAGAACGATTGGTTTTGCGGCCATTGACAACAAATGATTTTTTAGCCTTTCGACAGTTTGCAGCAGATGCAGAACTCACCCGATATATGCTATTTTATCCGCAGGAAATAGAATCCGAAACCAAAACCTTTCTTCAGCACGCAGAACAGGCTTGGACGGAACAACGCCCAGAAGCGTATGAATTTGCCATTTTGCGAGAAGATACGCTAATTGGAACGATTACCGTAGAATATATGGATGATACGCAGGGAATGCTAGGCTGGATTCTGCGAAAGGATGCACAAGGCTATGGCTATGCAACAGAAGCAGCCCTTGCAATTGTGCAGTGGGTTAAGGAACAGTTACCATATACAGAATTGTTTGCCTGTTGTGATGCTCGCAATCCTGCCTCTGCACGTGTGATGGAACGGATTGGTATGCATTGTATAGATGCAAATGGCAGCCGAACCTATCCGAAAACCGGAGAGGTTGCACAGGAATGGATGTATCAGATGAACCTATAAGAGAAAAATAACAGAATTTTTTCAGAAAAGACCTCGTTCTTTTTGAGAACGGGGTCTTTTTTATGCCTATAAATTACAAATTATGGTAGAAAAAATCCGAAATCGGATGAAAAGAACAGTTTTTTATGCAATTTTGCCATTAAGCCTAGTAAATCCATAGGAATTATAATCGTTTGGGAGAAAACCGGAAAAAGGATTGACAAATCCAGAAAAGGGGTGTATAATAGCGAATATACAAAACACATCGGAATGATAGGAATTGAAGATGTGCAAGGAGGTTTGCAGAATATGCAAGGTTTATGGTTTGGCGTAGCCGGAGGGGTGGCACGATGTTGACCCTCTGATGCGAACGAAAGAAAACATAAAAAAGAAGAAAGAGGGTTATTTTCTATGAAACATACAACCATTACAAAGGTGATCGGCATTTCCTTATCCGCTGCTTTATTGGCATCGGTGGCAACCGGCTGCGGTTCTGCAAGCAACGGGGACACAGTACAAATTACAAATGTATCGTATGACCCAACCAGAGAATTGTATTCCGCCTACAATGAACTATTTGCAAAGCATTGGAAAGAAAAGACTGGACAGGATGTGGAAGTCACACAGTCCCATGGCGGTTCTGGAAAACAGGCGTTGGAAGTTGCCAACGGGTTAGAGGCAGATGTCGTAACCTTGGCACTGGAATATGATGTGGATGCGATTCAGGATGCCGGATTGATTGATGATGGATGGATTTCTGAATTTGATGATGACAGTGCACCGTATACGTCCACGATTGTTTTTCTGGTACGAAAGGGCAATCCGAAAAACATTCAGGATTGGGATGACTTAGTAAAAGATGGCGTTGGTGTCATTACGCCGAATCCAAAGACTTCCGGCGGTGCAAGATGGAATTACTTAGCCGCTTGGGCATATGCAACACAGGAATATGGCGATGATGAAGCAAAAACAGAAGATTATATGAAAAAGCTTTATCAGAATGTGTTGGTTTTGGATTCCGGTGCAAGATGTGCTACGACAACCTTTGTAGAAAATGGACAGGGTGATGTCCTGCTGGCATGGGAAAATGAAGCGTATCTTTCCATCAAGGATGCACCAGATGATTATGAGATTGTCACACCGAGCATTAGCATTCTGGCACAGCCTTCCGTTGCAGTCGTTGATCAGGTGGTTGACCAGAGAGGAACGAGAGAAGTTGCAACCGAGTACCTTTCTTACCTCTATTCCGATGAGGCACAGAGAATTGCAGGCGACAATTATTACCGTCCTTCCAATCCAGACATCTTGAAAGAATACGCAGATGTATTTGATTTGAATGTCAACTTGGTTACCATTCAGGACTTTGGCGGTTGGGATGAAGCACAGAAAGCCCATTTCGCCGATGGCGGTATTTTTGATAAAATTTATGAGAAATAAAAAGTAGGGAGTCGTTATGAAACAAAAGAGCAAAAGAGTGATTCCGGGATTCGGGATTTCCATGGGCGTTACGCTCACAATTTTAAGTATTGTGGTACTGATTCCGCTGGCATCGCTTGTCGTTTACACGGCACAGCTCAGTCCGTCAGAAATTATAGAAACCCTGACCCGTCCGAGAGTGCTGGCAAGCTTTCGTGTCAGTCTGTTGACTGCGTTCATTGCCTCTGCAATCAATGCAGTGATGGGTGTGATTTTAGCGTGGGTGCTGGTGCGATACAAATTCCCACTGAAACGCATTTTGGATGGTATGATTGAGCTGCCTTTTGCATTACCAACCGCCGTTGCCGGCATTGCATTGACTTCTTTGACGGCTGACACGGGGTTGATTGGTAAGTTCTTTGCAAGATTTGGCATTCACATTGCCTATACAAGAGTTGGTATTACATTTGCGTTGATTTTCATCGGAATTCCATTTGTTGTCCGAACGGTACAGCCGGTGTTGGAAAAGTTAGACCCGTCTTATGAAGAAGCGGCTGGCGTTTTGGGAGCAAGTCGAACAAAGATTTTCTGGAGCGTGGTATTTCCGGAAATTCGTCCGGCAGTCATTACCGGTTTTGGTTTGGCATTCGGCAGATGCCTTGGAGAATACGGCAGCGTCGTATTTATCGCCGGCAATCAGCCGTTTAAAACGGAGATTACGCCATTGATTATCATGTCAGAGTTGCAAGAATATGACTATGCAAGTGCAACCGCAATTGCATTGGTAATGTTAATTGTTGCATTTTTGATTCTGTTCCTGAGCAACTGGGTGCAGGCAAGAAGCAGTAAAAAGCTGAAAGGAGGTTCTTAATCATGCATGAAGAAACAGTTGGTTCAAAAGTAGTAAAATGGTTGCTGATTGGCATCAGTGCATTGTTTCTGATTGTCATGTTGCTGCTGCCTCTGATTACCGTCATTTCGGAAGCGTTGCGGAGCGGCTGGGAAACCTACCTGAAAGCAGTTACAGACCGCTACACAATCAAGGCGATTTTGTTAACATTGGAAGCAACGATTTGTGCAGTGCTGATTAATACGATTTTCGGCGTATTTGCTGCATGGGCAGTTACAAAGTTCCATTTTAAAGGAAAGAAACTGCTGACAACTTTGATTGATGTACCAGTTACCATTTCTCCAGTCATTGCCGGTTTGATTTTTGTTTTGACATTCGGCAGACAAAGTTTCCTGTATCCGTACTTACAGCAGCTTGGTATTCAAGTAGTATTCGCTGTTCCGGGCATTGTGCTGGCAACAATTTTTGTTACATTCCCGTTCATCTCCAGAGAATTGATTCCGGTTTTGGAATCGCAGGGAACGGATGAAGAAGAAGCAGCGGCTCTGATGGGAGCAAAGGGTTTGACGATTTTCCGTCGAGTTACATTTCCGCATATCAAATGGGCATTTCTTTATGGCGTTGTTCTTTGTGCAGCAAGAGCCATGGGGGAATTCGGAGCAGTTTCTGTTTTATCCGGACACCTCAGAGGAAAGACAAACACCTTACCGTTGCACGTAGAGATTTTGTTCAATGAATTTCAGTATGTACCGGCATTTGCAGTTTCTTCGATTTTGGTATTGATGGCAATTGTAATTTTGATTATCCGAAGCGTGATTGAATACAGGGGAAAGAAGGTATCATGATATGTATGTGGAATTAAAAGATATCAACAAGCATTTTAACAACTACAAAGCCTCTGATCATGTCAGCTTTGGAATTGAAAAAGGAAAACTGATTGGTTTACTTGGCCCAAGCGGCAGCGGAAAAACCACCATCCTGCGAATGATTGCTGGATTGGAACAGCCGGATAGCGGCGAAATTATCATTGACGGTAAAGTGGTCAATGATGTTCCGGCAAGTAAGCGAGGTATTGGATTTGTTTTTCAGAACTATGCGTTGTTCCGTTATATGACGGTTTATGATAACATCGCTTTTGGTTTGAAAGTCCAGAAAGTCGATAAAAAGGCGATTGATAAGCGGGTCAAAGAACTGATTGAACTGATTGGATTAAAGGGACTGGATAAACGGTATCCCAGTCAGTTATCCGGTGGACAGCGGCAGAGAGTTGCATTTGCTCGTGCATTAGCACCAAATCCACAGTTGCTGTTATTGGATGAACCGTTTGCAGCGATTGACGCAAAGGTACGGCAGGAGCTGAGAAGCTGGCTCAAGGAAATGATTGAACAGTTGGGTGTAACGAGCATCTTTGTCACACACGACCAAGATGAAGCCATTGAAGTGGCGGATGAAATCATCATCACCAACAAGGGCAGAATCGAACAGATGGGAACGCCGTTGGATGTTTATCAAAAACCGCAGACAGCGTTTACCGCTTCCTTTTTTGGGCAGACTTCTATTATCGAAGATTATCAGGCATTCCACACCTTTGAAAAAATCGAAGGAGCAGAAAAGGCAATTGTACGTCCAGAATTCGTAAAGATTACAAAGAAAAACGAAGTACAGAAATATCGGAGTTCTGCTTCCAAGGGCGTTGTGGAACATGTTTCATTCCGTGGCGATAAGATGGAATTGCGAGTGCGGGTGAATGACACTGTTTTGCTGGCAAAGCGTGATTTGGAAGAGAATCGCATTTTTGTTGGCGAAACCGTGGATGTGTTCTTATATCGGATTTTTGTAACGGTTGGGGATAAAGCGTATTTGCTGGAGAACCAGTCGTTGCAGGAAAACTCCGTTGTTATTTAATCATTGTAAAAAATATTTGGCAAACAGTCAAAAATCTTGATGGAGGGTATTATCATGGCAAACATTTATAAGGGTACAATTGAACTGATTGGAAACACACCGCTGGTTGAAGCGGTCAATTTGGAACAGGCACATGATTTGCAGGCAACCCTGCTGATCAAGCTGGAATATCTGAACCCAGCCGGCAGCGTAAAAGACCGGATTGCAAAATCCATGCTGGAAGATGCAGAACAGAGCGGAAAGCTGCATACTGGTTCTGTAATCATTGAACCGACCTCCGGAAATACTGGAATTGGTCTGGCTGCCATTGCAGCAGCAAAGGGCTATCGGGTGATTTTGACAATGCCGGAAACCATGAGCGTGGAACGGAGAAACATCCTGAAAGCATACGGTGCAGAAATCGTTCTGACAGAAGGTGCAAAAGGTATGAAGGGTGCAATTGCCAAGGCAAAGGAACTTGCAGAAGAAATTCCAAACAGTTTCATTCCGGGACAGTTTGAAAACCCAGCAAATCCAGAAGCACACCGCAAGACAACAGGCCCGGAAATCTGGAGAGATACCGATGGTAAGGTCGATTATTTCGTAGCAGGTGTTGGTACAGGCGGTACGATTACCGGTGTTGGAGAATATCTGAAATCACAGAATCCGAATGTAAAGATTGTTGCTGTAGAACCGGAAACCTCCGCTGTTCTCTCTGGAGAAAAGCCAGGCCCGCATAAGATTCAGGGCATTGGAGCAGGATTCGTTCCAAAGACATTGAACACTGGCGTTTATGATGAAATCATTAAGATTCAGAATGACGATGCATTTACAACCGCCAAGGAACTGGCAAAGCACGAAGGAATTTTGGTCGGCATTTCTTCCGGTGCTGCATTGCAGGCAGCATTGGAACTGGCAAAGCGTCCGGAAAATAAGGGAAAAACCATCGTGGCACTGTTGCCGGATAGTGGTGATCGTTACTATTCCACCACTTTGTTTTCTGAATAAGGCATTGATATTCTATCGTCAGAAAGGAGGTGCTGTCGAGTGAAAGTTTCCACTCGGGTTGAATGCGGAATCTTAGCATTGACGGATATTGCGATGCATCAATCAGAGGGAAAGCCGGTGACGGTCAGCAGTATTTCCAGTCGGCAGGATCTCTCAATGAAATATCTGGAACAGATTCTCATGGTGCTGCGGCAATCCAATCTGGTGCGAAGCACGAAAGGCTTCAAGGGCGGTTATGTACTGACTCGTCCGGCGAAAGAAATCTCATTGCGAACGGTGATTGATGCGTTGGATGTAACAGTATTGGCAGATGTCCATTTTCAGGAAGAATCCGAAACACCCTTGAAAACAATCGTGAGCCATCAGCTTTGGAATCCGATGACCACTTATCTTCGAAAATTTTGTGACAGCATTACCATTTCTGACATGATGGAACAATATCGAACCTTTCTTTCCGATACAGAAGGCCCGATGTATTATATTTAATCAAGAATCGTAAAAAATATACAAAAAATAAAAGAAAGACCAGTTGGAGCGTGGTACAATGGAATTTAATACCGCATTGCTGCATCAGCAATTTGACAGCGACACACAGAATGGTGCAACCATTCCCCCGATTTATCAGGTCAGTGCCTTTGCACAGTCATCCGCAGAGCAGCTGGAAAAAGTGTTTAATAATAAAGCAGCCGGATTTGCATATACCAGAATCAGCAATCCGACCGTAGATGCCTTTGAACGAAGAGTTGCTTCTATGGAAAAGGGCATCGGAGCAGTGGCTTGTTCTTCTGGAATGGCAGCTGTCACAATGGCATTGCTGAACATTCTGGAAGCTGGCGATGAAGTCATTGCCGGTTCGGGCTTATTTGGCGGAACGATTGATTTGTTCGGTGACCTGAAAGCGTTCGGCATTACAACGCATTTTGTAGAGAGTGTGACTGCGGAAGCCGTTGCACCGCTGCTCAACGAAAAGACAAAAGTTGTCTTTACAGAATTGATTGGGAACCCGAAGCTGGATGTTGTGGATTTAAAGAAAGTATCCGCTTTGGTTCATAAACATGGTGTTCCGCTGATTATTGACAGCACGACCGCAACACCATATCTGCTGCATACCTTTGATTTTGGTGCAGATGTCATTGTACATTCTTCCTCCAAGTATATCAACGGTGGCGGTAATTCCATTAGCGGTGTCATCATTGACAGTGGGAACTTCCACTGGGATCCAAAACGGTATCACGGCTTTGCAGAATATAAAAAATATGGCAAGTTTGCTTATCTGGCAAAATTGCGGAACGGTATCTGGAGAAACTTCGGCAGCTGTTTAGCTCCGATGAATGCATTCATGAATACGGTTGGGCTGGAAACGCTGGGCTTGCGGATGGAACGCATCTGTAGCAACGCCAAGCAGCTGGCAGAATATCTGGAAAGTCGGGATGATGTAACCGTCAATTATCCGGCATTGAAGAGCAGTCCGTACTATGATTTGGTACAGACACAGTTCGGCGGAAAAGGCGGTGCAATTTTGACCTTACGGGCTGGCAGCAAGGAAAAGGCATTCAAACTCATCAATGCCCTGAAATATGCTGTCAATGCAACGAATATCGGGGATGTACGGACGCTGGTCATCCATCCGACAAGTACGATTTATACACATAGTTCCGAACAGCAGAAAGCGAGTGCAGGCGTTTATGACGACAGCATTCGGATTAGCGTCGGAATTGAAGATATTAACGACTTGATTGCTGATTTTGCACAGGCGATAGATCAAAGCAAGGAGTGAAAAAATTATGGCAGTGGATTACACAACCTTAAAAAAAGGCGGATTCATGCGGCAAAAACAAAAAAATCATTTTTCCCTGCGTTTGCGTGTTGTAGGTGGAAATTTAACAGCAACACAGCTTGCAAAAATCGCAGAAGTCGCTGAAAAATTTGGCGATGGACACGTTCATCTGACTTCTCGGCAGAGCGTAGAAATTCCATTCGTCAAGTTGGAACAGATTGAAGAAGTAAAGAAAGCATTGAGCGAGGGCGGCGTAGAACCGGGCGTTTGTGGCCCGAGAGTTCGAACCATTACCGCTTGTCAGGGCGAAGCCATTTGCCCGAGTGGCTGTATTGATACTTATGCACTGGCGAAAGAGCTGGATGACCGGTATTTTGCAAGAGAATTACCGCATAAGTTCAAGTTTGGCATTACTGGCTGCCAGAACAACTGCTTGAAGTCCGAAGAAAATGACCTTGGCATCAAGGGCGGCATTCAAGTCAGCTGGCGAGAAGAAGATTGCATTCAGTGCGGTGTCTGCGTAAAGGCATGCCGAAGCAATGCAATTACCTTAGAAGATGGAAAGATTTCCGTAGATGAAAGCAAGTGTAATTTCTGCGGACGTTGTTATAAAGCATGTCCGACCGAAGCATGGGATACGGTACACGGTTATATCGTTTCCTTTGGCGGGTTGTTCGGCAACAGCATCAGCAAGGGCGAAGCAATTATTCCATTCCTGCCGGATAAGGAAACATTGCTGAAAGTTTGCGATGCAACCATTCAATTCTTTGCAGACCATGCAAAGCCAGGCGAACGGTTTAAGTTCACTTTGGATCGGGTTGGCAGAGAATCCTTTGAAAATTTGATTCAGGAGGTAGTAAAAAATGGCTGATTTTGTAATTGACGATACCGTGGATATCACCGATGTCGTTTGCCCCGTTACATTTGTAAAGGCAAAAGTTGCACTGGAAGAACTGGACGACGGTCAGGTGCTTTCCATTAAGATGAACGACGGCGAACCGGTACAGAACGTACCGAGAAGCATCAAAGAAGAAGGTCACAAGATTCTGAAGCTGATCGACAACGAAGACGGTACTTATAACCTGATCGTCAAGAAGGTTGGTGATTAAATGGCAGTTCGTGTAAATGCGGAAACCTTTGCGGCAGAAGTATTGCAGGCAGAGGGATTGGTTTTGGTGGATTTTTATTCTGACAGTTGCGTTCCATGCAAGCGGATTGCACCGCTGCTTTCGGAAGTGGCAGCTGCTGACCCGGACGGGTTGAAAGTGGTAAAAGTCAACATCAACTTTGATGCAGAACTGGCAGAACAGTATGCCGTACAGGCAGCCCCGACCCTTGTCTTTTTCCAGAACGGTGCAGAAGTTGCCCGTCTGAGAGGCTTGGTAAAAAAAGCAGAATTGACAGAAGTCATTGATTCTCTGAAAAAATAAATTCATAAGGAGTTATGTTATCATGAAAATTACAGTTGCAGGCGTTACAAAGGAAGTTGCAGACGGTCTGACCGTTGCACAGCTGATTGAACAGGAAAAGGTAGAAACCCCGCAGTATGTTACCGTGACCATCAATGATGACTTTGTAGAAAGCGGAACATTTGAAACCACCGTTCTGAAAGACGGCGACAATGTTGAATTTCTGTATTTCATGGGAGGCGGTCAGTAATGGCATTTACAAATGAACAGTTAGAGCGGTATTCCCGTCATATTATCTTAAAAGAAATTGGCGTAAAGGGACAGAAGAAGCTCCTGAACGCGAAGGTTCTGATTATCGGTGCTGGCGGACTGGGTGCACCGGTTGCGATGTATCTGGCAGCTGCTGGCGTTGGTACGATTGGCATTGCCGATGCAGATGAAGTGGATCTGTCCAACCTGCAGCGGCAAATCATCCACGCAACCAAAGATGTTGGAAAGCCGAAGGTAGAATCCGCAAAGGAAACCATGGAAGCCATGAATCCGGATGTTAAGGTGATTACATACCACACATTCGTTACCAGTGAAAATATCATGGAACTGATTCAGGACTATGATTTCATCATTGATGGAACAGACAACTTTCCAGCAAAGTTCTTGATCAATGACGCTTGCGTAATGGCAAAGAAGCCGTTCTCTCATGCCGGAATCATTCGGTTTAAGGGTCAGCTGATGACTTATGTACCGGGAGAAGGTCCTTGCTATCGTTGCGTTTTCAAGAATCCGCCTCCGAAGGATGCTGTTCCGACCTGTAAGCAGGCTGGCGTTGTTGGTGCAATGGGCGGTGTCATTGGTAGCTTACAGGCAATGGAAGCCATCAAGTACATTGTTGGCGTTGGCGATTTGCTGACTGGCTATCTGCTGACCTATGATGCACTGACCATGGATTTCCGGAAGGTAAAGCTGCCGCATAACACGGATAATTGCCCGGTTTGCGGAAAGCACCCGACAATCACCAAGTTAATTGACTACGAACAGGCTGAATGTGATGGGATAGGATTATGATTACACTGAAAAAAGCAGATTTTGAAAAAATTCTGGCACACGCAAAGAAAGAACTGCCGAATGAAGCGTGCGGTTTGATTGCAGGTGTCAAAGATGGAGCAGACAAGCACATTCAAAAGGTGTATCTGCTCACTAATATCGACCATTCCAACGAACATTTCTCGTTAGACCCGAAGGAACAGCTCGCAGCCATCAAGGATATGCGTGCAAACGGTCTGGTTCCACTGGGCAACTGGCATTCTCATCCGGAATCGCCATCCCGTCCATCGCAGGAAGACAAGCGGCTGGCATACGACAAAACCGCAAGTTATATGATTCTTTCTCTGATGGAATTGGAGCAGCCGGTACTCAATTCGTTCCATATTGAGGGCGATGATGCGGAGAAAGAACCGCTGGTTATTGAGGAGTAAACAATTATGTATGACATCATCATCATCGGCAGCGGGCCTGCTGGTTTAACCGCTGCCATCTATGCCAGTCGGGCACAGTTGACAGCAGTGGTACTGGAAAAAGATTATTTGGGCAGCGGACAGATTGCAGTCAGCGAACAGGTGGATAATTATCCGGGGCTTCCGGGCATCGATGGCTATACGCTGGGCGAAAAATTCCGGGAACACGCAGAGCAGTTGGGTGCAAAGTTTGAAAATGTGGAAGTAGACCACATCGAACGAACCGCAGAGGGCTTTACTGTTTTCTGTAAAGAGGAAGAACCACTGCAAAGCCGTACGATTCTCTGTGCTTCCGGAACATCTTATCGCAGATTGGACGTGCCAGGCGGAACATTACAAGGCGTTTCCTACTGTGCAACGTGTGACGGAGCATTCTATAAAGATAAAACCGTTGCAGTGATTGGCGGCGGAGATACTGCATTGGGCGATGCCATGTATCTTTCCAGAATGGCAAAGAAAGTATATCTGGTGCATCGTCGGCAGGAATTTCGTGCAAATCAGGCATTGCAGACCGCCGTTCAGCAGAATGCAGCAATCGAATTGGTATTGGATGCCGTACCGACTGCTGTTCTGGGAGAAAAGCGAGTAGATCATTTGGAACTGCTGCAAAACGGAGCATCGAAAACGCTGCCGGTGGATGGTGTCTTTGTTGCAATCGGATCAATTCCAAATACAGATTTTCTTGGAGATCTGTGCAAGTTGGATGAGAGCGGCTATATCCTCGCAGATGAAACCGGGGTTACGACAACGCCGGGCGTGTTTGCCGCTGGAGATGTGCGGACAACACCGCTGCGGCAGGTTGTAACAGCGGTTGCAGACGGTGCAAACTGTGTGCAGTCGATTGAACAGTATTTCAGAAAAGGAAATGGGTGATACCGTGAAAACAGAACGATTGCAAACAGATGTCCTGGTGATTGGCGGCGGTACAGCTGGCTGCTATGCAGCATTGACCATTGCGGAACAAAACGCTGCTGTTTCTGTTTTGATTTGTGAAAAGGCACATATTAAACGCAGCGGCTGCCTCGCAGCTGGCGTGAATGCGTTAAATGCCTATATCACAAAGGGCAGAGTGCCGCAGGATTATGTGGATTATGCAAAGAAAGATGCAGACGGAATTGTACGGGAAGATTTGCTGCTGACAATGTCGGAACGGCTGAATGCCGTAACCGCAAAGCTGGAAGATTTGGGGCTGGTTCTGCTGAAAGATGCAGATGGAAACTATGTCACTCGTGGCAACCGGAACTTAAAAATCAACGGGGAAAATATTAAGCCGATTTTGGCAGATGCAGTTTCTGCTCTGCCAAATACCACGGTTTTGAATCGGGTCAATATTGTTGATTTTGCAGTCAAGGACAATCGCATTTGTGGAGCTTTTGGAATCGGCATTGAAAATGATACGTTTTATGTCATCGAAGCCAATGCGGTTTTGATTGCAACTGGTGGAGCAGCTGGCTTATATAAGCCGAATAATCCGGGATTTTCTCGTCACAAAATGTGGTATCCGCCGTTTAATACCGGAGCAGGTTATGCAATGGGTATTCGGGCAGGAGCAGAAATGACCACCTTTGAAATGCGGTTTATTGCTCTGCGTTGTAAAGATACCATTGCACCAACCGGAACACTGGCACAGGGTGTCGGTGCAAAGCAAATCAATGCACATGGAGAAGTTTATGAAACCAAGTATGGTCTGACAACTTCCGAACGGGTTTATGGAACAGTAAATGAGAATGTGGAAGGCAGAGGCCCATGTTACTTGCGAACAGAAGGGATTACACCAGAACAGGATGAATCTTTGCTGAAAGCCTATCTGAATATGGCACCTTCTCAGACGTTGAAGTGGATTGAGAGCGGAAAGAATCCCTCTCAGCAGAATGTGGAAATCGAAGGAACAGAGCCATATATTGTCGGCGGACACACAGCAAGCGGTTACTGGGTGGATACCCATCGGGCAACGACCGTTACCGGTTTGTTTGCAGCTGGAGATGTCGCCGGCGGATGCCCACAGAAATATGTAACAGGTGCATTGGCAGAGGGCGAAATTGCAGCATGCTCTGCACTAGAATTTTTAAAGCAGCATACCGCTGCTCCCATTGCAGAATCTTCTGTGACCGAACATGCTGAAGAAGTACAGCGATTCTTGACGCAGAGCGGTTCTCGCTTTACAACAGAACAGCTGGAAGAAGCGATGCAGACGGTGATGGATGCCTATGCAGGCGGCATTAAAACAAATTATCGGTTCAATGAAAAGCAATTGCAGATTGCAGATGAAAAGATTGTACAGCTGATGCAGCTTTCTGAACAGCTGCACGCAGATGATTTTCAGGAACTGATGTATATTTATGAACTGCGGGAACGGCTGGTGGTCTGTCGGAGTGTCATTGCACACTTAAAGGCTCGGCAGGAAACCCGTTGGCACAGCTTCGCAGAAAATCTGGATTATCCGGAAAAAGACGATGTGCATTGGAGAAAATACGTCAATTCCAAATTGGAAAACGGCGAATTAAAAATCATTTTCCGGGATTTGGTGGAAGGAGGACAAACCTATGAGCATTGCCATTGATCAAAATGCCTGCATTGGATGCGGAAAATGTCATGATGTTTGTCCGGGAACACTGATTCACCTGAATGCAGACCGGAAAGCATTTATCAAATACCCCAAGGATTGTTGGGGATGTACGTCTTGCCTGAAAGAATGCCCCGTGCATGCTATTCGGTTTTATCTGGGGGCAGATATGGGCGGTATGGGCAGTTTGGTACATACTGAAAAAGAAGGCGATATTTTACGCTGGATTGTGGAACACACAGACGGTACGACCACAGAAATCCGTGTAAATCAAAAGGAATCGAATCAATATTAAATAGGAGGGAAGTCACATGAGCGAATTTTCGCATCTGGATGAATTAGAGGCGGAAGCGATTTATATTATCCGAGAGGTTGCCGCAGAATGTGAGAAGCCAGTTATGCTGTATTCCATCGGTAAGGACAGCTCTGTAATGCTGCATCTTGCCATGAAAGCATTCTATCCGGAAAAGCCGCCGTTCCCGTTTTTACATGTCAACACCACTTGGAAGTTCAAGGAAATGATTGCATTTCGTGACCGGATTGCCAAGGAAAAGGGCATTGAAATGCTGGAATACATCAATCAGGACGGTGTCAAGCAGGGCATTAACCCGTTTGACCACGGCTCTGCTTATACCGATATTATGAAGACACAGGCATTGAAGCAGGCACTTGCAAAATATGGGTTTACCGCAGCATTTGGCGGCGGCAGACGAGATGAAGAAAAGTCCCGTGCAAAGGAACGGATTTTCTCTTTCCGGAACGAAGCACAGGCATGGGACCCGAAGAACCAGCGTCCGGAAATGTGGAAGCTCTATAATACCAAGATTAAGAAGGGCGAAAGCATTCGAGTATTCCCAATTTCAAACTGGACAGAAAAAGATATCTGGCAGTATATCCAGCGGGAAAAGATTGAAATTGTACCGCTTTATTTTGCAGCAGAACGTCCAGTTGTAGAACGGGACGGAAATTTGATTATGGTAGACGATGACCGGTTCCCGTTGAAAGACGGTGAAGTTCCGCAGATGAAGTCGGTACGATTCCGGACATTGGGCTGCTATCCGCTGACAGGTGGCATTGAGTCGACTGCAACCACACTGGATGAAATCATTGAAGAAACGTTAAGCTCTGTATCTTCCGAACGAACCTCCAGAGTCATTGACAACGAAGCAGCCGGCAGCATGGAACGCAGAAAGCGGGAGGGATATTTTTAATGAAAGGCTTATTGAAATTTATCACTTGCGGCAGTGTAGACGATGGAAAGTCCACGCTGATTGGACATATTCTCTATGATGCAAAGCTGCTGTATGCAGACCAGGAAAAGGCTTTGGAACTGGACAGCAAGGTCGGCAGCCGGAGCGGTAAGATTGACTATTCGCTATTGCTGGATGGCTTGATGGCAGAACGGGAACAGGGTATTACGATTGACGTTGCATATCGGTATTTTACAACCGACAACCGCAGCTTTATCGTTGCAGACACCCCAGGTCATGAAGAATATACCAGAAACATGGCAGTTGGTGCATCATTTGCAGATTTGGCAGTTATTTTGATTGACGCTTCTCAGGGCGTTTTGGTACAGACCAGACGACACGCAAGAATCTGCAAACTGATGGGCATTCGGTACTTTGTCTTTGCTGTAAACAAGATGGACTTGGTAAACTACAGCGAATCCCGTTTCAACGAAATCGTTGCACAGATTGATGCTTTGAAGCAGGAACTGGGACTGGAAAACATTACGATTATTCCGCTTTCTGCAACAGAGGGCGACAATGTTACCACCCATTCGGAAAACATTCCGTGGTATACTGGAAAGCCGCTGCTGGAATATCTGGAAACTGTTGACATTGCATCGGATACCGAAGAAGGCTTCTATATGCCAGTACAGCGTGTTTGCCGTCCAGACCATACATTCCGTGGATTCCAGGGACAGATTGAATCCGGCAGCATTTCTGTAGGCGATGCCATTACCACCTTGCCGAGCAATGAAACTGCAACCGTTAAGGGCATTCTCGTGACAGACAAAGAAGCAACTTCCGCAAAGCAGGGACAGCCAGTTACCATTACCTTAGACCGGGAAGTGGATGTTTCCCGTGGTTGCGTGCTGGTGAAAAATACAGATATTGGCGTTTATAAGAAGCTGACAGTTTCGCTCTTGTGGATGGATGACGAAGATTTGGCAATCGGAAAGGACTATCTGGTAAAACTTGGTACAAAGACCATTCCGGGCATTCTGACACACGTTCAATATGCAATTGATGTCAATACAGGCGAACACGTTACAAAGGATTCTTTACATAAGAATGAAATTGCCGTCTGCGAACTGTTGCTGACAGAAGGCATTGTTGTAGATTTGTTTGCAAAGCACAAGACACTGGGCGAACTGATTCTGATTGACCGTGTAACCAATATGACTTCTGCATGCGGTGTTGTAGAAGCAGTTGCAGAAAAGATGACAAACGGCACAGAAAAGGCATCCTTCCGTCTGAATGATTTGACTGCAAGAGGCGATATCTTTGAAGAATTCTATTATGATACCAGCAGCTTGAATGTCTTGAAGTATCAGCCAGTCAACCGGACTTATACCATCGGCGACGAAATCCCAGTTAGCGGAGAAAGCTACCAGTATCCGGATAGCTTTGATATTATCGTTTTGCGGGATCAGGTTGCTGTACGGGTACGGGATAAGAAAATCACTGCCATTTTGCCGGCAGCAGATTATGTTTATGACCATGTTCCGGTTATCAACGGCAGAGGTTTTGCCGTATTGGCAGATTCTAACGAACAGGTACAGCAGTTCTTACAGGAATATGCTGCAACCAATGAAGCTGACCAGACAGCGTTCTTTGCAAAATGGGTGCGGTTTGATACTTACAGAAAGGTTATTTTCCCACAATAAGGAAGCAAACCAACCATGGAACAGAAACAAGAATTGCCATGCGAATCCGCATGGCAATTTCTGCAAAAAACAGAGGAGCGGTGAAGAAAATGGGAAAGCGAACTTATGGCACAGAATATGGCTTTCAGACACGGGCAGTACACACCGGAAATGATGTGGATGCAGAAACCGGAGCAATTAAACGCCCGATTACCATGGCAAATAGTTATGAATTGCCATATGACCCAAGCGATTTAAACTGGAGCAGTGCCGGAAAGAATCTGTATACCAGAAACGGTGGCTCAAACCAGCAATACTTGCAGGAAAAGCTTGCATCGTTAGAGGGCGGAGAAGACTGCATCGTATTGGCAAGCGGTGTTGCTGCCCTGTCCGGATTGTTTTTTGCTCTGCTGCAAAGCGGTGACCATGTTATTTTTTCCAGTGTCACTTATATCGCCGTTTATCGGCTGCTGAATGAACTGTTCAACAACAAATTTCAGGTAGAAACCACCATTGTGGATACTTCTGATTTGGATGCGATTCGCAAGGCGATTTGTCCAAATACGAAACTGATTCACATTGAAACGCCAGGGAATCCAACCCTGACAGTTTCCGATATTCGTGCGATTGCAGAAATTGCCCATGAACACGGCATTCTATTGTCAGTAGATAATACGTTTGCTTCTCCGTATAATCAGCGACCGATGGAACTGGGAGCAGATTTCACCATTGAGAGCTTAACCAAATACATCAATGGACACGGCGATGCGATGGGCGGAGCAATCATCGGCAAGAAAGAATATTTGGATTTGATTCGTGCACAGTCACAGGTCAACTTAGGGGCAACCATCAGCCCATTCAATGCATGGTTGATTATGCGTGGTTCTGTAACGCTGCCGCTGCGAATGAAACAGCACAACGAAAATGCAATGAAAGTGGCAAACTACTTGAAAACCGTTCCGGGTGTGCGGTTTGTTGCCTATCCGGGATTGGAAGATGACCCCGGTCATGAAATTGCAAAAAAGCAGATGCAACCCGGATATGGTGGCGTTTTATCGTTTGGATTGAAAGCAGACCATGACACCCATAACCGTTTTGTCAGTCACTTGAACGTGATTACCTCGGCAGTTTCTCTGGGACATGATGAAAGTTTGATTGTCTTTTTGGGTGAAAATGATGAGCGGCAGTATCTCTATCCGGAAGCCTTTCATGATGGATTTTTCCGGTTCAGTGTCGGCATTGAAGATGCAGAAGATATTATTGCAGATTTGCAGCAGGCATTGGAACAGGAAGGATTGCTGTAAGTTAGCGATGTTTATGAGAAAAACGAGCAGGGAACTGCAACCCTGCCCGTTTTTTGTCGGATAAAATCCTTGCAAGTTCCAGAAAAATATGCTATAATCAAAGAAAATCCCGTTGATCGGAGGAGGATTGCACCCTTGTTAAATCAATTTTCGAGAACAGAATTGCTCTATGGGAAAGCTGTCATGGAGCATTTTCAAAAGAGCCGGGTTGCTGTGTTTGGTATTGGCGGCGTTGGCGGATATGCCGTGGAGGCGTTGGCACGCAGCGGCATTGGTACGCTGGATTTGATTGATGATGATAAAGTTTGTATTACGAACCTGAACCGGCAGCTGTTTGCTCTGCGAAGTACCGTTGGCAAGTATAAAGTAGATGCTGCTGCGGAACGGATTCAAGACATTTGCCCGTCTACGGTGGTACATCGGCATAAGTGCTTTTATTTGCCGGAAACGGCTGACCAGTTTGATTTCCGGCAATATGATTATGTCATTGATGCGATTGACACGGTAACCGGAAAGCTGGAAATTATTCAGCAGGCAAAAAATGCAGGTGTTCCAGTGATTTCTGCAATGGGAGCTGGAAACAAGTTAGACCCAACAGCTTTTCGGGTTGCAGACATCTATGAAACAAAAATGTGTCCGCTGGCAAGAGTCATGCGGAATGCTTTGCGGAAACGTGGCATTAAAAGCTTAAAAGTCGTTTATTCCGAAGAACAGCCTCGCCGCCCGTTGGATGATTCGGAAAATTCTTGCCGGACACAGTGCATTTGTCCGCCGGGAACGGTTCGGAAATGTACCGTTCGGAGAGATATTCCGGGTTCAACTGCGTTTGTTCCGTCTGTTGTAGGGTTGATCGTTGCCGGAGAAGTGCTGAACGATTTGGCTGCACAGGTGGAAGAATAATTCTATTTGAGATATTTTTGAAAAGGAAGTGACATTTGTCATCAAAACTGATGACATTTGACACTTCCTTTTTTGTTGAATTGGATTTATAATAAGGTTATAAACCATTCACAGCCATTCGGAGGGACAAATATGGAACAAGTTGTTGTAAAAATTGACAATCTGGTCAAGCGATACAAGGAACTCATTGCATTGGATCATTTTTCACTGGAGATTCGCGAGGGGGAGATTTTTGGGTTGTTAGGGCCGAACGGCTCTGGAAAAACAACGACAATCAATTGTCTGCTTTCTCTGCTTTCGTTTGACAAAGGCAAGATTGAGATTTTTGGAAAAGAAATGTCACCAGTTCAATACGACATCAAGCGGCAAATTGGTGTGATTATGCAGAATGTGGCAGTTTTTCAGGAGTTGACCGTTTATGAAAACATCGATTATTTTTGTGGACTATATATTCGGGATAAGGCAACTCGAAAACAGTATGTCATGGATGCGGTTCATTTCACCGGACTGGAAAAATTTCTGAAATTCTATCCAAAAAAGCTTTCTGGAGGTTTGCTGCGACGGTTAAATATTGCCTGTGGCATTGCACACAAACCAAAGCTGATTATTTTGGACGAACCAACCGTTGCGGTTGACCCACAGAGCCGAAATCAAATTTTAGAGGGCATTCAAAAGTTGAACGCAAACGGGGCGACAATTATTTACACCTCGCATTATATGGAGGAAGTCGAGCAGATTTGCACACGCATTGCGATTATGGATCAGGGAAAGAAAATCGCAGAGGGGACAAAAGAAGAACTCAAGCAGATTATCAAGAATACCGAAACGATTACCATTGAAGTCCCCCTGCTGCCAGAAACCGTCTTGCAATCTATAAAGACATTGGAACATATTTATCAGGTGACCTATGAACAGGAAGAATTAAAAGTTTACTGTTCTGGCGGTATGCATAATCTGGTAGATGTTCTGCACATTTTGCAGGAGCAGCAAATTGCAATTGGTCGAGTTTATACAACCCTGCCGACTTTGAATGATGTCTTTCTGGAGATTACTGGAAAAGCGTTACGGGATCAGGAGGGATGAAACGATGTTCTGGCATAATTTAAAATATGAAGTGTTGAGTGGCTTGCGGGTAAAGGATGTATTATTCTGGTTGATTCTATTTCCCATCGTCCTTGCAACATTTTTCAAAATTGCATTCGGGAGTATCTATGAAAAAACAACGCTCTTCTCGACCATTCCTATGGCAGTGGTCGAAACAACGGAACAGCCAGTCCTGCACACAGTATTAGACAATCTGGAATCAGAGAAAGAACCGCTGTTCGCAGTGACTTATACGGATGAACAGACCGCATTATCTTTGCTGAAAGAACAAAAAGTGGATGGCATTCTTTATGCTGGAGAAACCTTGTCGCTTAGTTTTTCAGAAAATGGCGTGGAACAAACCATTATCAAATCCTTTGCTGAACAATATCAGATTCAGAAGGCAGTGATTCAGCAGACGATGCAGACCGCTCCGGAAAAAATGGAAGCAGTGATTGCCGCTTTGAATGATCCTGTAGTAGGCAATCAAAAAATTTCTATGACTTCCGGCAATCCGGATGCAACCACCAACTATTTTTATAACCTGCTTGCGATGGTGGCAATGTTTGGCTCTTTAACGGGTATGCATATTGCCATCAATGGACAGGGGAATCTTTCCGCACTGGGTGCAAGAAAATGCTGTTCTCCGACACCAAAACTGGTGAGCCTGTTGGCGAGTTTGGTTGGCAGCTATATTTTGCAGACTGTCTGCATGAGCATTGCGGTTACTTATTTGGTATTTGTATTAAAGGTGCAGTTTGTCGGAAATATTGGATTGATTTATCTTTCTGCAATTCTCAGCGGATTGTTCGGCGTTTCTCTTGGTTTTTCAATTGGTTCATTCGGAACGCTGCAACAGGGGGCAAAAGTCGGAATTGCCATGACATTTTCGATGCTGAGTTGTTTTTGCAGTGGCTTAATGGCATCTGGCATTCGTCCATATTTGGCAGAACACGTTCCGCTGTTTCATTCCATCAATCCAGCATCCTTGATTTGTGATTTATTTTATTGCCTGAATATGGATGGCAATTATCAACGGTATCTGGTGAAATTGGTGACGATTCTAGGAATGTCGGTGCTCTGTACCATGATTGGATTTTTACTGACAAGGAGGCGGAAATATGCAAGTCTTTAAGGCGTTTTTGCGGATTCTGCGAAAAAAGCTGCCGATTGCAATGATTTGGGTCGTTGTGTTCTTGATGATTGCGATTGGTGTGACCACGAACAACAGTAGTCCCTTTTCCTTTACAGAAAATCAATTTAACATCTGTGTATTTGATGAAGATCAGACTCCTGAAAGTCAAGCACTGGTTTCCTATTTGGGAAAGCATCATAACCTCGTTTCTGTTAAGCAGGAGCAGAATACCATTTTAGATATGCTCTATGATGAACGAATTGACTATGCCATGACGATTGCAAAAGGCTATGCAGAAAATTTGCAAGCTGGCAAGACGGATACGCTATTCACCCATTATTATTTAGATGACCGCTATGCAAATACCTTATTGGACAGTACACTTTCTGAATATGTAAAAACTGTATTGGCATATGAAACAAGCGGTTTATCCTGTATGGATGCGATTTCATCGGCAGAAACGGTGCTTTCTGAGGAAATTTCTGTAAACAGCGATCCGTTTGCAGAAACAACGAATCCAGCTTCTCACAATGAAAGTTTCAGCTATTATTTTCAGTATCTGCCCTATATTTTTCTTTCGGTTTTAATTGCCGCACTTTCTCCTACTTTGATTGCACTGCAAAAGCAAGACATTCGCAACCGTACGAACTGTTCTTGTTTATCTTCCAGTTCGCAGACGTTGCAAATGCTGCTGGGCAGCGGATTATTTGTGCTGTTTGTCTGGTTGATTTTTATGGTTGCAGCACTCTGGTTCAATGGCGGTATGGTTACCGGAAAGCTTTGGTATGCGATATTAAACAGCTTTGTATTTTTACTGGTAGCCGCAGTCATTGCGATTTTGTTATCAGCAGCAGCCCCCAGTGATACGGTTTTGAATGTTTGGAATCAGGTCATCGGCTTGGGCATGAGTTTTTTGTGTGGGATTTTTGTTCCGCAGTCGATGTTAAGCGACGGCGTTTTAAAAGCAGGGCAGTTTTTACCGGCATATTGGTATGTTCGGGCAAATAATATGCTGTTTGGAATTTCGGGTGAAGTGTTTCAAACACGGACATTTCTCCAGTATCTTGGTGTGGAATGCCTGTTTGCAGTGGCATTGTTTGCATTGATTTTTGCGGTGCAAAAAGCCAAACATGACCATTCTGGCAGTTGACAAAGCCCATAAAATCAGGAAAGGGATGCTACCAGAGCATCCCTTTTTCTGTTTCTAAAAAATGCTTGACCCCATCCCAAAAATGTGCTATACTTTATTAAGATTCATTATCAGAAACAATTCTGTGTTTGTACCAATCAGGAGGGCTTTTATTATGAAAGAACAGAAAATTGCAGATGGTATTGTGTATATCGGTGTGAACGACCGAACTATTGACTTATTTGAAAGTCAATATGTCGTTTCGAATGGTGTTTCGTATAATTCTTATTGTATTTTAGATGGAAAAATTGCCATCATGGATACTGTTGATTATCGGATGTCTGGCGAATGGCTGATGAATTTGGACGCTGTTTTGCAGGGAAAAGTACCGGATTATTTGATTATTTCCCATTTAGAGCCAGACCATGCCGGAACGATTGCAGAATTTGTTGCACAGTATCCGCAGGTTACATTAGTCGGCAATGCAAAAACATTTGCGATGTTGCCGAACTTTTTTGATTTGAAAGACCAGCCGAAATTGACCGTTGCAGAGGGTGATACGCTTTCGCTCGGTGTACATACGTTACAATTTTTTATGGCACCAATGGTGCATTGGCCGGAAGTTATGGTCGAATACGAGCAGAAAGAAAAGATTCTGTTTTCTGCGGATGGTTTTGGAAAATTTGGTGCGTTGGATACGGAAGAACCGTGGGAGGAAGAAGCACGCCGATATTATTATAACATTGTCGGAAAATATGGCACACCGGTACAGGCACTGTTGAAAAAAGCAGCGAAGCTGGACATTGCAAAAATTTGTCCGCTGCATGGGACAATTTTGACAGAAAATTTAGGGTATTATCTGGAAAAATACAACCTTTGGAGTACTTATCAGCCAGAAGAACATGGCATCTTGATTGCACATGCATCCATTCATGGAAATACTGCAAAGGCAGCGGAATTGTTAGCAGATTTGCTGCTGCGAGAGGGCGAAACTGTTGCCGTTGTGGATTTGGCACGGGATGACATGGCGGAAGCTGTTGCAAATGCTTTTCAATATGACCGGATGGTCTTGGCAGCAGCCAGCTATGATGGCGGACTATTTCCGCCAATGGAAGAATTTTTGCTGCATCTGAAGGCAAAGTCTTTCCAGAATCGAACGGTTGCTCTGATTGAGAATGGTTCTTGGGCACCGTGTGCAAAAAAATGCATGACAAACCTTTTGAATGAAATGAAGAAGATTACAGTTTTGGAACAGGCTGTCACGATCCGTTCCACTGTAAAACCAGAAACAGAATCGCAGCTGCAAGCTTTGGCAGAAGCTATTCGGAAGGCATAACGAATGCAGGTACAGGAAATCTTACAGCAGCTGGATACGCTTCTGAAAAATAGCCATTTGCAGGAAGCAGATGTATTTTTAAAAGAGCAGATTGCAGCAGCAGAACAGGCAAAAGATTGGCAAACAGCATTGACTCTTTACAATGAACAAATCGGTTTTTTTCGAGATTGCGGACGGTTTCCGGAATCGCTTGCAGTTGGAGAAAAAGCCTTGGAATGTGTGGAAAAGTTGCATCTAAAACAGACAATAGCCCATGCAACCACGCTGCTGAATGTTGCCAATGCACAGCGAGCAGCTGGTATGCAGGAAGCTGCTCTGAACAGCTATCAGCAAGTGAAACAGCTTTATGATAGCTTGCTTTCGCCAACAGATGGCAGAGTTGCAAGCTATTACAACAATTTAAGTTTGCTGTATCAAGAAATGGGCGACTGGGAAGCCTCTTGTACGGCACTGGAACAAGCATTGCAAATTGTTACGCAGCAATCCGGTCAAGAGGGACGAGTTGCTATCTCTAAGACCAACCTGGCAAGTTCTCTGCTGCATTTGCATCGGGTACAGGATGCCTTGCCATTGCTGAAATCTGCGTTGTCTTTTTTTGCCGGGCTAAGTCCTTCTGATTTTCACTATTCTGCTGCGTTGGCAGCAATGGCAGATGCACAATACCAGCTGCAAGATTATGAGCAGGCAGTGTGGTATTACGAAGCCGCCCTTTCAGAAATGGAACTGCATATGGGACGAGGGGCTGCTTATCAGATTGTACAGGAAAATGCAGATCATGCCTATGAAAAGCTAGGCGGAAAGCCGATTAGAAAAGGATTGGAACTTTGTCGGCAGTATTATGAAACCTTTGGAAAGCCCATGTTGCAGCGAATGTTTCCCGATATTTGGGAGCAATTGACCATCGGACTGGCTGGAGAGGGTTCAGAATGCTTCGGCTATGATGATGCCTATTCACAAGACCATGATTTCGGAGCAGGATTTTGTATCTGGGTGTCAGATGAGATGGCAGAAGCAAAAATTACAGCGTTGCAGCAGGCATATAACCTCTTACCGAAAACATATTGTGGTATTACCAGAAAAACAATGCCGCAAGGCGAGCATCGGGTTGGTGTTTGCCGGACATCTGATTTTTATCAGCGGTTGCTCGGCGTTCCAGGTGTTCCAAAGACGGAACAAGAGTGGCTGCAAATCGAAGAAGCCCAGCTGGCTGCTGCAACGAATGGAATGCTTTTTAAAGATAGCAATCAGGCGTTTTCCAAAATTCGCAGCATGTTGCAGCAAGGCTATCCGGAAGCCGTTCGGCTGCGGAGGTTGGCTCAGGAAACTGCATGGATGGCACAGCGTGGGCAGTATAATGTTCCACGGCTTTTGCAGCGGAATGACAAGTTGACAACGATGCTTGCTTTTTCGCATTTTGCAGAAAGTGCAATGCGGGCGGCTCATCTCTGTGCACGGAGCTATGCACCTTATTATAAATGGCTGCTGCACAGTACGGAACAACTGCCGCAAGGAGCAGAACTTGCAGCATTGCTGCAAAAAAGTACAACACTGCCCTTGGAACAATGGGAAACGGAAATCATTGCACCTGTTTGTGCAATCATTGCAAAACAGATGAAAGAACAGGGCATTTCCACACAGGAGGAATCCTATATGCAAGTACACGCAGAAGCAGCTGCACAACAAGCGGCTTTGCTGGAACAAAAAGAAGCATTGGTTGAAAAAATTGTCCGGCTGGAATTTTCAGAGTTTGACAAGGTGAAAAACGAAGGCGTTCGGGCAGGTTGTCAGGACGACTGGGAAACCTTTTCGATTATGCGAAAAAGTCAGTATCTCACATGGGAATTGCCTATGCTGGAACAATATTGGGCTGAATTGCAGAATGCCAGTCAGCGAGGTTGGAATCTGTTGACGGAAAAATATGCCCGTATGATGGCATCTACTGCCCCAGAAGCCTATGCGGCTCTGAAAAAAGAACTTCCGCCCGTTTCAGAACAAAAGCAAGCACTTTGTGAGGCAATTATTTCAATTCAAGTGAGTTGGATGGAAGATTTTGCAAAGCAGTATCCCAATCTTGCTGGGCAGGCACGCAAGATTCACACATCAGAAGATACCGAATGGCAGACATCCTATGAAACATATCTCAGGGGAGAACTGCTGACATATTCAGAAGACCTGCTGCAAGCATATGGAGCGTGGATCGTAACGCTTTATCGGGCAGGAAAAAATCTGGCGGAACAGATCATGACCAACACAGTTCATTTTTATCAATATCCATCGTTGGAGGCAGCAGAAAAACAAGTACAAAAATAAGACTTTACAACTGCAATCATTTGTTATAGGATGGAAAAAGTCCAGCAGATTCGCTGGGCTTTTTCCCATTTTTTTATTTGAAACGAAGGAGGTATTTTACCCATGCATACTGCAAAGAAACAATATGAAATGGATATGTGCAGCGGTTCAATTTTAAAGAAAATGCTGTTATTTACACTGCCATTGATGCTGTCCAGTATTTTGCAATTGCTGTTCAATGCAGCCGATATTGTGGTAGTCGGAAAATTTGCCGGGGATAATGCATTGGCAGCGGTTGGCTCGAATACCGCACTGATTAACCTATTGACGAATTTATTTGTCGGTTTTTCAATCGGTGCAAATGTTACTGCAGCCCGACATTACGGAGCAAAGTGTGAAAAAGACTTGGAAGAAACCGTTCACACTTCCATTGCAATGAGTTTTGCAAGCGGTCTTTTGCTGATGATTGTCGGCTTGATTGGAGCAAAACAGTTTTTGATTTGGATGCAGACACCGAAAGAAGTGTTATCGCTGGCAACGCTCTATCTGCATATTTATTTTATCGGGATGATTCCCAACATGGTCTATAACTTTGGCAGTGCCTTGCTGCGTTCCGTAGGAGATACTCGCCGACCGCTATATTACTTGACCTTTGCCGGTTGTGTAAATGTTGTTTTGAATCTGCTGACTGTCATTGTTCTGCATCTGGATGTTGCAGGGGTTGCCATTGCTACTGTGATTTCAGAAACGATTTCTGCCGTTTTGGTTTTACGCTGTATGTGTAAGGAACAGGGGGCAATGCACTTGCAGTGGAGCAAACTGCGGATTCACCGTGGAAAGATGCTGCAAATCATGAAAATCGGGATTCCAGCAGGGTTTCAGGGCGTTGTATTTGCTCTTTCCAATGTTGTCATTCAATCGTCCGTCAATCTGTTCGGGAATATTGTGGTAGCCGGAAATTCAGCTGCTGCAAATATTGAGGGCTTTGTTTACATGGCAATGAATGCTTTTTATCAGGCAACGATTTCCTTTACCAGTCAGAATTATGGTGCAGGAAAATATAACCGCATCAATCGGATTTTATTGACAGGGCAAGGCTGTGTCATTGTTGTTGGTGTTGTATTGGGAAATCTTGCGGTTTTGTTTGGGCATCAGTTACTTCATATTTATTCCAGTAATCCCGATGTTATTGCAGCCGGAATGGTGCGTTTACATATTATTTCTGCAACGTATGCCTTATGTGGCATTATGGATGTCATGGTTGGGGCATTGCGTGGCTTGAACTATTCTGTTTTGCCGATGGTGGTTTCTCTGGTTGGAGCTTGTGGGTTGCGATTGGTCTGGATTGCAACCGTCTTTCAGATGCCGGAATTTCACACTGTGCAAATTGTATATCTGTCTTATCCGATTACTTGGATTATCACACTATCGACGCATATTCTCTGTTACTGTATCATCAAGCGGCGACTAACGAAAAAACTTGCCCTGCAACCAGCTGCCAATTAAGAAAGCAAGAACCTTTTTACAGCTGTTGGAATACAATACAGTAAGACCATTGAATAGGAGGCACACGCCATGAAAATTGTAGTGGTGAAAACACCCAAACTGTTAACCGGAATTTTTCGGTTGGTTTTTAAAGTGAAACGGGCAGAACCAGAGTCCGACAGCTGAATAGAAACGAACATAGAGAAAAAACACTGTGGTCAATTTGACCACAGTGTTTTTCTTTTCACATCAAAAAACATTTCAATATGCCGGAAGTATCGGGAATTTTGACGGTTTCCTAACAAATTATTTTATCTTGGACATACTTTCTTGCTTGATTTTTGGGACTTCGTTTGCTAAACTGTATGGTGGTTAGTTTGCACTAATGAAAAAAGGAGAATGATTGTTATGCTGCGAAAATGGATGCTTGCCCTCTGTTTTTGTTTGGAAATTTTCAGTTGTGGCTGTTCAGAAACGACTTCTAATGAATCTAACACGACCAGTTCGGAAGCGGTCACTGCAACTACACAATCTGCGGATGAAAAAACAACTCGGGATTTGTTTGCAATGGATACTTACATGACGTTAACTGCCTACGGAAATCATGCAGAGGCAGGCATTTCCGCAGCAGAAGCCCGTATTCAAGATTTAGATGCCCGACTTTCTACAGGAAACAGCGATAGTGAGATTGCAAAGTTAAATGCAACGGGTTCTGGAACGCTTTCCGAAGATACCAGTGCCATTTTACAGGAGGCAATCACATTGTATCAGGATACAGATGGGGCGTTCAATCCGTTGATGTATCCGATTATGCAGGCATGGGGATTTCCAACCCATGAATATCGTGTGCCGGAGGATTCAGAGATTCAGTCGCTGTTGCAGTTGACAGATCCTTCTAAGATGCAGTTTTCAGCAGAAACCGGAGCAGTTTCCTTTTCTGTTTCTGGAATGGAACTGGATTTAGGTGGCATTGCAAAGGGGTATACTTCTTCTGCGGTGATGGATTGTTTCCGTTCCAATGGCGTTACCAGTGGAATGGTCAGCTTGGGCGGAAATGTACAGACGATTGGAACAAAACCGGACGGCAGCCTTTGGAAAGTGGCAATTCAGAATCCAACTGCTGCGGAAGATGCGGATTTTCTTGGCATTTTAGAAACAAAAGACTGTGCTGTGATTACATCGGGTGGATACGAACGCTATTTTGAAGAAAATGGTGTACGGTATCATCATATCATGGATCCTGCAACTGGAAAACCAGCAGAAAGCGATTTGATTTCAGTGACCATTGTCAGTGAAAATGGAACATTGGCGGATGGACTTTCTACCGCTTTGTTTGTAATGGGATTGGATAAAGCAATTGCCTATTGGCAGGCACACGCTTCAGAATTTGATGCGGTTCTTTGCACGGAAGACGAAACATTGTATGTCACAGAGGGCATTCAGGGTGCTTTTTCTGCCAATTATCCATGTGAAATCATTCAACAGAAGGGAGCAGAATCATAATGCAGGGGAAACATACACTTTGGACATCGCTGTTTGGATTTTTACCGGCAGCACTTTTAGCAGCATTTGTAACCATATCGCTGTATGATTATACTGCACCGATTTTCTCGGTGGAACAGGAAGATACGGCGGTTTCTACGCAGGAAACCACTGCAAGTGGGAAAAAATCCAGTTCTAAAACGGCAGCTGTTACGACAAAGGCAGCTCCAACGGTAGAACCGCTGGCAGAACAGATCAGCGGTTATAAAGATGGCACTTATACCGGTTCTGGAACGGGATTTTCTGGGTTAATTACGGTACAGGTTGTCATTGAGGGCGGAAAGATTACCGATATTACCATTGTCAGCACAACCGATGACAGCCCGTATATTGACAATGCTTCTGCTCTGCTGAAAACCATCATTGAACTCAAAGCACCAATGTAGACACGGTTTCCGGTGCAACTTACAGTTCTGTTGGGTTAATCTCTGCTGTTCGGGATGCGTTGTAAAAGGCTGGCGGCAGCAGTGCAGGGGATTCGGCTCTCCCGACGTTAGCTGCAACTAACAACAATGCATCTGTAGATGCTCCCTCTATTTCTGCTGTTTCGGAACCGTCTTCTTATCGGGATGGAACATATGTTGGAACAGGCAGTGGATTTGCTGGAGCAATTACCGTACAAGTTACTGTGTCTGACGGAAAAATTTCGGATATATCCGTATTGAGTGCCAGCGATGACAGCCCTTATCTGGACAATGCCATGTCTTTACTGAATCATATCATTGCATCGAATAGCACCAATGTGGATACCGTTTCGGGTGCAACCTTTAGTTCCGTGGGATTGATTGAAGCAGTCCGGAATGCGTTGGCAAATGCCGGAGCAGATAGCGGAAACAATGCAGAAGAAACTACGCCAGTAGAAGTACCAAAGGGCAGATTCCCGTATCCAGACGGCGTTTACATAGGCAGTGGGGAAGGATACCGAGGCGAAACCAATGTAGCTGTTTCATTGAAAGATGGAACAATTGATAATATCATGGTCATGAACACGGAAGATGATACTGCTTATTTCAAGCGGGCAGAATCGTTGCTGAAACAGGTATTACAGCAGCAGACAACGGATTTAGATGCCATTAGCGGGGCAACTTTCAGTTCAGAGGGCATTTTAGAGGCGATTGTTGACGCATTGGAGCAGGCAAAGCAAGCCAACTCCGGCAATCAGACCACAACAGTGACCACAGCTCCAGTAGAAACCACAACGACAACGGTTGGAACAACAAATCCAGCAGAAACGACAGAACCGACCCCATCTTTATACATAGACGGAGAATATATCGGCTCTGCGTCTTGTTATCCGGATGATGACGAAGACTTTTTGCCTTATGATTTGACCGTCAAGGTTTGCATTGAGAATGACCAGATTACTGCAATTACAGATATAGAAGGATTTGGTGCAGATTATGATTCCGCCAACGATTGGTATATTGACCGAGCATTGAACGGAACAAAGAAAATTTCCGGTATTGCTGCACAGATTTTAGCAGCACAGACAACGGATGTAGATGCGGTTTCTGGTGCAACTTGTTCTTCAGACGCAATATTAGCTGCCGTGCAAGATGCGTTGCAGCAGGCATTACGGGAGGGATAAGCGGATGCAATTCTGGATTAAATTATGCAATTGTGTGCTCGTGGTGGGGTTGCTGTGTGGTTATCAGGCAATTCAAAATCACCGTACACAGGAGGAAGAGATTGCAAAGCTGGAAGCACAGCTACAGCAGCAAGCTATAGCTGCGGAAGATACAGAAACTGTGGATTCTCCCTATCAAGATGGCGTTTATGAGGGGGAAGCACAGGGTTACGGCGGAACAGTTGCTGTAGAATTGACCATTGAAAACGGAAAGTTTGCGGATTTGACGGTTGTTTCAGCGGAAAAAGAAGATGCTGCTTATTTCGATGTAGCAAGCAGCTTGCTGGATACGATTCTAGAAGAGCAGTCCACAGATGTAGACACTGTGAGCGGTGCAACCTTTAGTTCAAATGGGATTATTCATGCGACAGAAGACGCATTGAGAAAGGCGGAGAAATCAGAATGAAGAAAAAAACCATTCCAGCAAAAAAGCTGCACGCTTACATTCGAGCAGCGATTCAAGTCGTGTTTTTTATATGTTTCCCATCTGCCTTTACCACTGCTTTTTCTGCAATTAAAAGCATTTTTACACAGATCGGCAGTCAAGCACCAATTGTGTGGAGTTCGTTCCTGACAGTCTGCTTGGCACTCTGTGCATTTACGATTGTATTTGGACGGTTTTTCTGTGGTTATGCCTGTGCATTTGGTTCATTGGGCGATGCCGTTCGAAGTCTTTATGTTTTCATCTGCAAAAAATACAAGAAGAAGCCAATTACTTGGAAACCGAAAAAATTGCCATTACATTTCCTGAAATACGGCGTTTTGTTGGTTGTAGGATGTCTTTGCTTTACAGGTGTATACAGCGATTTAAAGGGCTGGAATCCGTGGGATGTCTTTTCCATGCTGCGAGCAGGAAATATTCATCTGGGCGGTTATTGGCTCGGTATCCTCTTATTCGCTGGCATTCTTGTAGGCATGGCACTTTGTGAGCGGTTTTTCTGCCGGTTTTTGTGCCCGATGGGAGCAGTTTTCTCTTTGTTGCCCATGCTGCCGATGTTCTATGTCCGGAGAAAACAGGAACAATGTGCAAAGGGGTGTTCTGCTTGTACACGTTGTTGCCCAGCAGATTTAACCCTTCCGGAAGCAGGCAGCTGGTCTGTAAATGGAGCGTGTTTTCAGTGTCAAAAATGCGTGGATATTTGCCCAAAGAAGAATGCACACAGCGGAATTGGCAAGCTGAGAGGTAATAAAATCTGGTTTACCATCTTACGTGCAGTTGTCCTTGGTGTAGTGCTGGTATTAGCAGGTATTTAAAAAATCAATCATTAGAATTTCAATCAATTTTTTTGCCGTTCGTTTTACAGCTTTTGTGGAAAAGAGAGAAGAATGAAAAATCTGCGTTGTCAATAGATGTGACCCATTGGATGAAAAGATGCCAGAGATAAGGTACAATGTTTTATGAAATCCTT
>PPYE01320057.1_pt1 | contig 35148 bp, 31 predicted proteins | sample 1559881 | NCBI WGS metagenome assembly PPYE01 (sample SAMN08240022, study PRJNA423297) | Human gut metagenome, whole genome shotgun sequencing project.
TGATAACCCCATTATACCAGAAAAACGGTTATAAATGTAGAAAAGCCCGGCTTTTGCCGGGACTTTGTCTACAGTCTGATGGACTTTTACTTTTCCTCTTATCACCTGTTTTATATATTTTTTCTGGGGTTTGAGAATCTGGAAGAATTTTTGCAGCAGCTAAAACAGTATGCCAAAAACCGGTTCCCCCAGGTAACCATCCACGGGATCTACGTCAACTATACTCTGCTGCTTTTCTTTAAGGAATTTGCGGGAAATTATCAGGATATGTCCCACTTTTTTTCCCATATGCGGCTTGCCGGACACAGCGCATCTCTGGAAACAGAGGATCTGTCTTTTAAAAATCTTCAAAGTCTCCTGCAGACTGCTCTGGATAAGGTTAGGCGGTTCAGCATGATCTATTACATAAATGACTTTCACATTCTGTCCAGCTGCAATTACAGCTTTATTATGGATGAGGCAAATAAGCAGCTGTCCGCGTCTCTTCAAAGCGGCAGCACAGAGAATACGGACAGCCTGATCAGCCTTCTGTCCGAGGTAACAGATTTGTCCTTTTTAAAACAGCTGTCCAATTCCCTTATGTTGGCAATCTCTGCTGCTGACAGCCGTCTTTCCACCGTAGAGCTGACAGAATGGCTCCTGAATGTAACCCATGAGACCCAGCTGGAACCATTAAAGCTTACTCTGGCCGAAAAGCTAAGAACACTCCTGTCTGCCAAACCCGAAAAATCAGCTGTCAGCGCTATGACAAAGCAGATCCGTGATTATGTAGACCAGCATCTTTCCGATCCCAACCTTACGTTAAAGGGAATTGCTGAACAGCATCTGTTTATGAATACCGATTATGTGAGCAAAAAATTCCAGAAGGAAACCGGCACCAGGTTCTCCAACTATTTAACCAGCGTCCGCATCGAACGGGCCAAGAAACTTCTGGTTTCTGCGGGAAGCGATAAGATCCAGACGGTGGCGGAACAGGTGGGCTGCGGAAATAATCCTCAGTATTTCTCTCAGCTCTTTAAGAAAAACACAGGAGTAACCCCAAGCGCATATGTGGCCAGGCTTCACGGAGAGGGATGACGGACGGCGTTTTTCACATTTCTCCTTTCCCAGAGTCTCCGGCGCGCCGCTGTATGAATTTGCCAATACAGCCGGCTGATGCTAATTAACGCGTTTCCTGACACTCTGCCTGTATTGAAGAGGCGTCTGGGCGGCAGTCTGACGAAATACCCTTTCAAAGTATGGAAGGCTTCCAAAACCAGTCTCCATGGAAATCTCAGTGATAGACATAGAGGTTTCCCTAAGCAGTATCTGGGCTTTTTTTATCCGGCAGATATTTTGATATTCACTGACCGTGAATCCGGTCACCGTGCGGAAAATCCGGGTCAGGTAGGAACGACTGATAAAAAAATGGGCTGCCAGATCGTCCAGACACAGCTTTCTGGCCGAGTTATTCTGCAAATAGATAGCAATTTCATGAACCTTCTGATACATTCCCGTATGCACCAGACTGCTTTGTCTGGGCTCCCTCCAGCCTTGTGCTTCCTCCCCGCTCCTTACACGGATCAGAAGAAGGAGAAGCTGGGCTGTATAGAGGCGGATCATGCCTTCTGCCGCTCTTTTTTCCGCCTCTGATCCGGAGAACCTTTCTGAAGTTCCAATGCAGCTCAGCTCAGATTTAATCCTTTCCAGCAGTTTTAATACCTGATTCCACTCCGATTCAGAAAAATGAATGATCCCCCTGTACTGCTCTCCAAATTCCGGAAGTCCCTGAAAGCCGCAAAGCCTTATAATTTCGCTTAACGCCCTGCCCTCCAGCTGCAGGAGGAATCGATGATGGCGTGTCTTTGTCCCTGCGGGACAGGTTTTATGGATCTGATTCTGATCCACTAAAATCCCCATATGATCCCTTACATGATAAGTGTCCTGTTCTACAAAATAAAAGCGCTCACCTTCCAGAAGAAAATAAAGCTCAAGACTCTCGTGAAAATGGCGGCTGACCATGGAAAAGCTGTGGTTTCTCACCGCCTCTTCTGCGAAAATACCGGGTATCTCTCCCTGAAACAGGATTTCCTGTCCGCATGGAATCTGGCAGGCGGGGAGGTAAACCGTATCTGCTGCATCCAAAGACGTCTCCAGATAAGAGGCTGTTGTCCGGGCCGTTTTCTCAGATAAACTTCCTTTTATTTCCATATCCTGCTCCTTTGGCCAAATCTGTTTTTGACTGTAGTATACCACAATTTTTTCGCTGTTTCTTCCCTGTCCCCCTATATTTGTATCTGATAAGATAATTTTTTTTAAAAAATGGCTGATTTTATTAGCAATTAACACCCCTATTCGGTACAATACCAATCAAAAGCAAGTTGCGTGTGGCCTTAAAACCAGGCGCAGCGTATCATATTTTGCAGGAGGGTGCAATTCATGAACTACAGCAAAAACAAAGTTTCCGACATTCAAATCGCTTACATCGGGGGCGGTTCCAGAGGCTGGGCCTGGACCTTTATGACTGATCTTGCCCTGGATGAACAGATCAGCGGAACCATCCGTCTTTATGACATTGACCGCAGCGCTGCCGAAAACAATGCAGTCATCGGCAATCGTCTTATGAGCCGCGAGGACGCAGGGGGTGACTGGAAATTTGAGGTGAAAAACAGCCTTAAGGAAGCTCTCACCGGCTGCGATTTTGCCGTGATCTCTATTCTTCCCGGCACATTTGATGAGATGGCCTCTGATGTCCATCTTCCGGAACGTCTGGGAATCTACCAGTCTGTCGGCGACACTGCCGGACCCGGCGGGATGATCCGCGCCCTGCGCACGATCCCCATGTTTGTGGAAATTGCAGAATCCATTAAGGCCTATGCCCCCAACTGCTGGGTCATCAACTACACCAATCCCATGTCCCTGTGCGTCAAGACACTGTACCACATATTCCCGGAAATTAAGGCCTTTGGCTGCTGCCACGAGGTATTTGGCACCCAGAAAGTGCTTAAAGGCATCTACGAGGCAGAAACCGGCGACACCGCGGACGACTGGCACGATGTCCATGTAAATGTAGTTGGAATCAATCATTTCACATGGTTTACCGAAGCCAGCTATAAGGGGAACGACCTGTTCCCGATCTACAGACGCTATATTGACAGCCATTTTGCAGAAGGCTATGAACTGCAGGGAGAAAACTGGATGAACTCCTCCTTCCAGTGCGCCCATCGTGTAAAAATGGATCTCTTTAAGCGCTACGGCCTGATTGCCGCCGCCGGAGACCGCCATCTGGCTGAGTTTATGCCCGGAAATGAATATCTGAATGATCCTGAAACTGCAGCCGCCTGGAAGTTCGGCCTGACCACCGTAGACTGGCGCAAAGAGGATTTGAGAAAGCGTCTTAAACGCAGCCGCAGACTGGCCTCCGGCGAAGAAAACATCCAGCTGGAGCCTACCGGTGAAGAGGGAATCCTTTTGATTAAGGCTCTCTGCGGTCTGGAACGCGTCGTAAGCAATGTAAATATCCCCAACAGCGCCCTTCAGATCTCCAACCTGCCCGCTGACGCTCTGGTAGAGACAAACGCCCTCTTTGACCGCGACAGCATCCACCCTGTAGCCGCAGGCGCGCTTCCTGCGAATGTAAAAGACCTGATTATGCCCCATATCAAAAACCATGATCGGATCTTAAAGGCAGCTCTAACCTGCGATGAAAACCTGGTGGCAGAGGCCTTTATGAATGATCCCATTGTAAAGGGAAAAGCTCTCTCCAAAGAGGACATACGTACCCTGGTACATGATATGCTTCAAAATACAAAGGCTTATCTGCCTGAAGACTGGAGGCTGTAAAGGCCTATCTGAACTGCAAACAACAATGGGGGGGATTCACTGCACTGCCAAACACAGGGGACAGATTCTATTTCCAGATAAAGCACAGTTCTGCGATCTGAACCTGGTCCCCCTCCTTCAGCTGTGCCGTGCCGTTGGCTGCCAGACAGACGCCTGCCACGGTGGTTCCATTAGTGGAATTTAAATCTGTAACCGTGAAACAGTCTCCCTCACGGTCCAGCCGGATGTGAAAGCGGCTGACGGTGCTGTGATCCAGAATATAGTCCGCCAGATCTCTGTGTTTTCCAATCACAAAGGGATAATAGGGAATTTCGATGGATTCCCGGACAGGATCTGCCGAAACAAGGCAGTGGAGAGGTTCTTCCGATGACGGTTCCGCCAAAAGCACGGTCTGAAACTCTTCAGGAACAGAACTTTTTACCGCCGTGTTTTCACGGACAGGCGATTTCCTGTCCTCAGTTTCATCCATCACATTCTCCGGCGGATCCTCATCCTCTTCCTCGTATAAGATACGCCAGGGATCCTCCTCTTCTCCCATATTCTGACGCTCCTTTTTTCCAAAAAGGCTTTTATTTCCGGCTATAGTACCTGCAGCTGTCACCACTGCTGTCAATCCAGCGGTCAGGCCGCCCGCTCCTGCCAGAATCCATTTTACACTCATCAGGGTACTCCATCCCCGCAAAAGCCAGATCCCGCCTGCTGCCGCAAGGAATATAGCTGCAGCTGTCAGAATGCGACGCAGCAGACTGTACAGTATCCCTTCTGTTTTCTCATTTTTTTCGCCGTTTCTTTCTGCATCCGGCTGTTGTGTGCCTGGAGCCTCCCCAAATTCCTTTTTCTGTTCTCCCTTCTCATTCAACGCTATCTTCTTTTCCTTTACCATCTCCCGATCTTCAGGCTTCTGACGGTCAATTTCACGTTCCCCTGTCTCACATCCTTCTCCTGTTACAATTTTTACCAGATCCTCTATTCCATAATTTTCCTTAAGACTTTCCTGATACAGACCATATGTCAGAACCACGCAGTCCCTGTCCCTGTGATCCACCTGTTTTAACAGGTACTGCAAAAAATGGCTGAATCTGGATGAAAAATCTCCTGTTCCTCCTGGAATGACACAGATTCCCAGTTCAAAGCATTCCGGCTCCACATAGATCAGCTCCGGCTCCAAAAGGATACCCCCGCTTCTCAGGAGATACTCCTCCATCTCTTCCAACGTCCGGTATATCTGCCAAAACAGGCTCCGAACTCCCTTTGCAGTCACCGGATGATTTTCCAGCAGCCGTTCCAGCGGCTGCCGTGAGGTAATATCATAGCAGTACAGCGCCTTTCCCTCCCTGTATCTGACCTTCATGGGAAGAAGTCCCCGAATCCTGTTTTCCTCCAGCATCCCCGCCTCCCATACCCCATCCTCCTGCTGCTCCGCCCCTTCCGGCTCCACTGTCATGTAGCTGCGTTTTGTCTCACGGATATAACGGATCTTCATTTTTATCCCCCAGCTTTTCTATCAATGTGATCTTCCGTAAAAATGCCTCCGGACGAAACCGCTGTCCCTGAATTTCCTTTTCCCAGTTCCCGGCGGCTGCCCTGCCCCAGACAGTTTTTCTGTTCTCATCCAGATATACCCGGTAGCCGCTCAGACGGAGCCTGGCTCCCCGGTTCGCCTGGAAAAAAGATGCCGCCTCTTTCAGATCCAGTTCCTTTTCATGCCGGCTCTTTTCCACTGCTTCGTGGATCACCATCGCACCTGTAACCTCATCATGTATCCTTCCAGCCTCCATGATCACAGTCCCAAGGCCAAAAAGAAGAACCGCCATCACCCCCGCTGCCTCTATGGTCAGGCTTCCCTTAAAATATCTCTTTTTCACAATCTCTCCCCTCCCTTACCAAAACAAAACCAGCACCGCCACCGGAAGTACAAAGGGAAGAAACGGAAGCCTTCCGCCTTTGACAGATCCGGCTCCGCCGCACAGTATCTGCCGTATCAGCAGAACCGCGCTTACAGGAAAACATAAAAATAATGCGCCTGTAAACAGAAATACCGTTTTAAAGAAACCGAGATAGCATCCGGCTACCAGAAAAAAGAACCCGTCTCCCTGCCCCACCGCCTCCTGCGTTATACAGGAAACACACAGCAGAAATACTCCAACAGCAGCAGCGCCCAAAAGCTGCTGCATTGTAAATGCCATTCCTCCTCCAAACGGCCATATCCCCGACCTTACAAAAGCTGCAATCAGCCTCCCTGTCTGCAGAAATATCCCCACTGCTCCCCCAGCTATAAATACTCCCACATGGATAGATCCGTATTTTATATCCTGATACGCTGCAAAAGCAGTAAAAACAAGAAATGCTGTCAGAATTGCTGTTTCAAACCACTGTTTTTCCACTTATTGCCTCCCTCCGCAATATGAACAGGCTCCCAGATGTTCCACCTGGCTTAATGGCACTGTCTGTACAAAGGCTGTTATAGAAGAGCACCTCCCCGTAGCATGATAACGCGTCCCCCAGGGCATCACAAAAAACGGCCCTTTGAAGGAAGCAGCCTGACAGGAAGAACAGGGATGATACCGTTTTCCATCCTGATTGCGAAGATCCTCTATCTCCCCTGCTCCCACCTGCTTCAGATCATTATACAGATAGTGACAATCTCGTTTTCTGTGATATCTGGTAGAATCCCGGCCAACATAGACCATCTCCTCTTCCTCAGGCGTTCCACCTCCATCCGCTCCGCCGCGGTTTCCCCCTGCTCCGGTCCAGAGCCGCCTGCTGCAAACTGCTTCTGCCTCAATACTGTCTGTACGGAATATGGAAAACGGCAGCAGCATCCTGTACTTCATCACAATCCGAACCATCTCATCCGTGCCCACCTCCGTTCCCGAAAATGACACATCCCGTACCCATTTCCCATTGATTCTGCCCAGAACAGCCGCCCTGACATAGGCCTCAGCGGCTCCCTTAAAAAACAGGCTCATGTCCTCTGACTCCCCATCATCCCGATCGAGATCTACAGCCTTCCCCTTTCCTTTATTCATCACATAGACCCCATAAGCATACTGGCTGATATCCTCCCCTACCGACTCTACTACAGACTGGATCTGCCGCTGACGATCCATCAGCTGCATGGGGATCAGCAGAATCACACAGAAAAATACAAACAGCGGAAATACAAGAGCCGCCTCCAGTGTAAGACTTCCCTTCGCCTCTGTGGATAAATGCCTTTTGCTTTCTTTCCGCCAAACCATATTTGCCTCAAAGGCCCATGATGACACCCTTTTTCCAGGCACAGACCGTTTTCCATACATTCTATTTATCCTGTTTCGTACTTGGAGAGGTGCGATTTTCACTAAACATTTTTGCTGATGGGTCACTGTCTGCCAGATCATTTTTGATTCGGAGTGTCGTGCTAAAATATGAACTTTATAATTATGCCGGAAAAAGGGCATCATCACAGGCCTCCTTTCTTGCAGGTGTACCCCCAGAATAAAAAAGAGAGCACACCCCTTATTTTTTATAATGTTTTCTTATTGCCGATTATCCTCCAGATAGCTTCCTGACACCTCCATCCGCAGTTCTCCCGCTTCTGTCCACGGCCCGCCCGAAAAAAATACAGGTTTTCCACAAACAGCTGCCTCCATATCCACTTTACACACACACTGAGACATCCGAAAACCCGCCTGATTTCTGCAAATCTCCATCTGCATCACATCCATCATTCGATAGACGTATTCTGTACAATAGCCCGCAAACAGCATCAGCCGAAGATAACCCTTGTGATCCAGCCCCGTCCCTTCTTCTTTGGCAGGCAGTTCCGGCAGGCGTCCTTGAGCCCCTATGCGCAGCAGTCCCTCCAGGTCGAGCCGCCACTGGGATCGGCTCTTAACAAGAGGCACCCTGCCGCCTTCCAGCAGACACCGCACATCCAGCAGTGCTTCTCCCAGAGCCCATATTGTCATAATAAAAAAAGATACTACTGCTGCCAGAGGTGCCATCCCCGTTCCCCCTGCAATGGCCATTCCAAGGGTTCTGGCCTCCTGGCGTTTGACCGGATCCCCCAGTATATGGGCCAGATTCAATCCCTGGCGCAGGGCAGTCAGACGGAGCAGAGATGCCTCCAGATTGTCGCGATCTCTCTTCTTTCCATACAGGATATATTCAAGCTGATAAAATGAATGTTCCGGCAGCTTTGTCTCAAAGGCAGAAAAATAGCGGATCGCATATTCTGACACCAACAGACGATCCAGGAGGTTTTGTACGCCAATCGGCGAATGTCCTCTGACTCCACCTGACCTTCCCCTTTCCAACACCGTTGTTTCCGCACCTGCTTTTTCCGATTTAGCCTCTTCGGACGGCAGTTCCCTCTGATCCAGTTTTTTCCCGGACACTACCGTTTCTGGCGGAAGAACCAGTTCCAGAATACCGCCGGCTGCCAGGTCTCCTATCCGTTCTAACCACCCTTCTTTTTCCTTATCCCTTATTCCAAATTCCATTCCAAGACTCAGCATGGGATATCGGGAAAAGCGTCTTCTGACAGGATCCCAGAGTTCATTTTCATCCAGTTCATCCTCCTCGTCCTCCGGCTCCCAGTTGTCAATATAATCTATAATATCCTCTGCCTCTCCAATCAGCTGCTCCAGAAAAATAATGTTTTCCCTGCTTTTCTCTTCCAGCGCAGCAATTTCCATCCGACGCTCCCCATCGCTTCTCGTGTAGGCCTCATACTGATCGAGTTCTTCCTCCAATGCCTTTCTGGAAGCGCTGCTTAGATCCTCCTGGTTCTCAAATTCCTGCCGGCTCTCCTTAAGTTTTTCGTTTAAATGGTCTGCTTTCTTCTCATATCCATTTACCAGAGAAGGCAGCTGCTTTAATGCCTTTATCATATCCTTTGCCTGCCGTATAAAGCCGTCCCCATCCAGCCCATTCAGATACTCCATCCCCCGGTTCCACCCCTCTTTCTGGCGGATCAGCTGGGCATTTATCTTTTCCAGAGCCTCTTCTACCCGCACTGCCTCTCTTGTATGACCGTCATAAAGGCCCGAAAGCGCATTCACTCCCTCTGCATCCTTCATCTGCTCTAATGTCTCCAGTGCCCCTCCTTCCTCCATGCCATCCCAGATCATACCGATCAGACCATATTTCATATAGTCTAAAATCTCCTGCTCAAAATAAGCTCCGTCTCCTTCTGTAAGCGTCACTGCATCCCTGCGCGAGACACTGGTCAGCTTCATAGGATACCAGTTTTTTGCCCTCCTGTAAGGTTCAAAAAAAGCCTTAAATTCTTCCTCCAGTTTCCCATCCTCCCCCGTTTCCAATCCCAGAAGCCTGTATCGTTCCCAAAGCTCTCTGTGATACTGGGCCATCACCGAATCCATAGAGGAATCCACAGCCATCCGAAGGTACAGCCTGGCCCCTGTGTCCCTGACCGATTCCACTGTCACCAGAAGAAAGCTCATGATACTTATCAGAATCATAGTCAGAAAAACGGTCACTTCCCCCCGGTACCGCATCAGTAAACCTCTTTTGATTTACTGTTGATCTGCTTGAAAATACTTTCCAGTAAGGTATTGATCTGTTTCTTGAAAATGATCACAAGCCCGATGAGGACGACCAAAATGAGCACCAGTTCGATTACTCCCACCCCTGATTCATCGGAGGCAAATGTCTGTATTTCTTTCATTGCTCCCATATCTGCTGTATTTTTCCTGTCTATCTGTAATCTCATACGCAATTCCTCCCGATTCATACGTTTATCTTCTAACCAAATGCCAGCCAAGCAGGGACGGCGATCATCACCATGACCACTGCCAGCAAAAGAAACAGCGGAACCAGCAGTTTTGTGCCCGCCTCTTCACCCAGCCTGCGCGCCTGATGCTTGCGTTCTTCAAAGGCCTCTGCCATCTCAAGGCGCAGCCGTTCCCTTAAGTTTCTGGAACCGTTTTTCCGGTTCTGTTCTAAAAGTGCGGCAAGCTTCATATACTGCTGCAGGCCGCATCGGTTCCCAAACTCCCGAAAGGCCTGAGCCTCAGATATGCCGCTTTTTATCTGGCTGCCAGTAAGGTACATTTCTTCATAAATATATCTCTCTGTACGGTCTCCCCGCTCCACGGCCCGCCTGTACTCCCCGCAGATCCGTTCCCAGGCGCTGCGAATACTCATCCCCGCCCCCAGAAAAATGATCAGCCGTGATAATACCTCCGAATAATCCAGAAGCATCTGGCTGCGGCGGTTTTTCTCTCTTTTTTGCAGATCGTTTTTCTCCTTCACAGACATCACAACCGCCCCTAAGACGCCCAGACCAGCCAGTGTAAAAAACGGCGGCGGACCATCATTAAGAGTATAAGACAGCTTATCTTCCCCTAAAGCGGCAGGAAGAGAAAATTCGCGTTCAAAGCGCCCCGCTTCTTCCGCTCTGCTTATCTGTTCTTTCAGATTCTCCATTGCCTCCTGAGCCGGTGTCAGAACAGGCGGCTTTACAGTGACCGGGATCTCATATTCCCTGGACCACCGGCTGTCCGTCAGGCGCAGATGGAGAAGAACCCGCTCCCCCTCCTCCGAAAGCCCTCTGCTGTGAACCTGACCCGTCGTCTCTAATATTTCCGGGGACTGAGACTGCCAGATGAGACTTACACCGTATTCAGCAAGCTCTGACACCAGATTCATATCCGTCCGTATCTCATCAAACGATTCATTTTCCCCAAGGATCTTCTGAGGCAGTTCCTCCATAATCCGGTCATATAAGGCCTCTGCCTCTTCTTTCGTATACGCTTCTTCCCCCAGAACCACCTCCAGCTCCTCTTTATTTTCCTGCCCTGCCAGACCTGCCACCTTAAGAGAATATATCTCCTCTCCCTGGCCCGGCGGACTTCTCTGCATTGTATATCCATCCTTAATCACAGGATCAAGCCCTGCAAAATACTGAAACGCCGCTCCCAGAAAAATCCCGGCAGCCACACAAATCAGCTGTTTTTTCCACCGTTCCAACCCCTTTATTAAGCGGTCTTTCTTTTTTCCTGTCTGTATCCCAATTTTCTTTGCCGGGAGATCTCCCGCTGATTCCCTGCGCCAGCCTCCCCTGGTCTGCCGGTCCGGCGCCTGCACTCTTCCCTCCTGTCTTTTCTCTGCCATATCCTCTCACCCCCTACACCTCAATCTCCAGTATCCGCTTAGACAGAACCGCTGCCCCGGCATACATCACCAGACAGGCAGTCATAACCAGACGTCCCGGCAGCGTGCTGTACATGGTTTCAAAAAAGCCTGGGGAGGTAAAATCAATATAGAGCACAATTGCAAAGGGAATCCCATTCATGATCTTCTGCTCAAACATCCGGGCAGCCGTCATGGTATGAATCTCCTCCTGAACCTGAATCTTATCCCGGATGATTCCGGCGGTCTGGCCAATGATCTCCACCAGTTCCCCTCCGCTCCTTCTGGCCGCCACGAATACCTGCGCGAAATGATCCACATCCTGAATCCCGCTGCGCTCTCCAAACTCCATCAAAAGCTGCTCCACCGGCCGATTGATCCGCACTCCCGCCGTCAGCCGTTCAAATTCCTCTGTAATCATCCCTTCCCTTCCATAAAGAGCTTCCAGCTCTCTGGTACTCATGGCCAGACCATTTTCCAGCGAATATCCCGCACTTAAAAAAGAAGCTAATACCTGTATCCCCTCTTTAAACTGCAGTGTCAGCTGCCGAAGCCGTTCCTTTTTAAGATCCCTCTTTTTATAAAACGGATACATAAGCCCCAGAGGCGCCAGAAAGACAAAGGCAATCCAGCTTCTGTAAAATACATAGGCCGTCAGCCCGCAGACTCCCAGTCCCAAGCACCCAAGCAGCAGATATTCCCGAACTGTCAGATGATACACCCGGTAATCCGTTCCATCCGGCGCCCGCGCACCCGGACCTGCAAACCCCCGGAAACATTCCCGCAGCGCTCCTTTTCTTATCCCTGCCCCGGGGTCACCACTGCTCATCCGCGCCTTTCTCCCTCTGGCAATCCCCTGCATCTCCAAGTTTTTCCCGATTTTCAAGTTCCCGGATCTTCCTGAGTTTTCCTGTTTCCCTGCCATACCTGTACAGCTCCTTTATCTCTATCTCTCCATCCCGGATTTCTCCGATCTCCGCAATGGAAAGCACCTTTCTGCTGCCGTTTCTCAAACGCCCCAGATGAACCATAATGTCAATAGCTGATGCAATCTGACTTCTTACTGCCTCCAGGGGCAGCCTTGCTCCCATCATCACCATTGTCTCCAGCCGGTTTAACATATCTCTGGCCGAGTTGCTGTGCCCGGTGGACAGCGATCCCGGATGGCCCGTATTCATAGCCTGAAGCATATCCAGGGCCTCCGCCCCTCTTACTTCTCCCACAATAATCCGATCTGGATTCATACGTAAAGATGCCCGGATCAGCTGGCTGATGGTAATTTCTCCCTTTCCCTCCGTATTGGCATCCCGCGTCTCCAGACGAACCAGATTCGGTACCTGAGAGATCTGCAGCTCCGCTGAATCCTCAATGGTGATCACCCGCTCCCTGTGGGGAATAAAAGAGGACAGCGCGTTTAAAAAAGTGGTTTTCCCCGAACTGGTTCCCCCGCTGACGAAAATATTGTATCTGGCTTCCACCAGACGTTCCATAAATCCCGCCGCCTCTGCCGTTATGGCCTCCAGACGAATGAGCTTTTCCATGGTAATAGGCTCTGGAAACTTGCGGATGGTCACTGCCGGCCCGTCTAGCGCCACGGGGGGCAGTACAATATGCACTCTGGATCCATCCTCCAATCTGGCATCCGCAATAGGCGAAGACACGTTGACCACCCGGTTCACCCGCCCCACGATCTGCTGAATAATATCCTCAAGCTGTTCCGGTCTATCAAACCTCCGATCCCACAGCACAGTTTTTCCCCCTCGTTCAAGGAAGACCTTCCCTGCTCCATTTACCATGATCTCCGTTACCTCATTGTCATCCAGAAGCTCCTGAAGGATATCCAGACGGCGAAAGCTGTCATACAGACTGTTTCTCAGCCACAGCCGTTCCTTTAAAGACAGGAATATTTCCCGTCCTTTCCTGCTGATGGCCCCATCTATCTGCTCATACAGCTCCTCATCCTCCATATGGCTGCGCTCCTGAAGCTGTTCCACAATCATCTCCCGAAGCTCACTGCGTATTCCTTCCCGCCTGTTCCCATCAGCCATTTCCCAGGCCCCCCTCCAAAAGGCTTCGGACAAAATCGCCCATCTCACCCCAGAGCAGTTTCTCCATATAGTCATCAAGACGTCCATATCCACGGATCACCGGAAGCTGAATACGCTGTATCTTTTCCTTTAAAGAAATGGCTCCGGCCGCCCCAAGATACCGGTCAAAAGCCTCTATTTTCGCCTGAGAGACCGGATCCTTCAGCACCGGCATATACACCCCGTCGCAGCCGTCCAGCAAAGCAGCCGATCCACGCCCCATATGCCCCAGATCCACTACAATCCTGCCGTATCCGCTTTCTCCTGCAATTCGCCCAAACACCTGCGCCAGCTCCTCCGGCTCCATCTGATCCAGATCCTCCCCATATGCCGCCGGAGGGATCATATCTACCTGCCCCACAGAACATACTATCGTCCGCAGCTTCATCCAGCTAAATCCGCCCTGGCGGCAAAGATATAGCACATCTGACAGATCCCGTGGGGCCTGGCCTCCCAGGATAGACTCAAATCCTGCAAATTCTTCCAGACTAATAAATAGTACAGGCCAGTTTTTGGAAAGAACCTGAGCAAGCGTCAGGGCAAACGCGGTTTTTCCGCAGCGGTTTACCGGCGAATAAACGCCCAGTATCCGGCCTCTGGCCCCCGCAAGAGCTAAGGCCGGTTCCGGCGGCGCAGCGCAGTAGCAGGTCATCACTTCTCTTAAAATGCTGTCTCCTGACTGATACTTGTAAATAGATGGATTCTCCTTTTCCATGGAAAATTCCCCGCCGCACAGCACCATTTTAAGTCCGGCCCGAACCTGATCCGTCTGATTTTTCACCCCCTCTCCCGCCAGCAAGATCTCAATTTCATGCTCATTCCCATAAGCCTTCAGCCGTTCCAGATCAGAAAATGCCATTGCTGTAAAGGGAATGGTTTCCCGCTGATTCACATACTCCGCCAACCGTTCTGCATAAAGCGGGTCTTCGTCGTACACTGCCAAAATTTTTACCATAAATCCTTCCTCCTGTTCTTATCAACATCCCCAGAGCGCCGGTATTTTAGAGTCTCTGCCACAGTTCTATGGCCGCCGCGCCTGCAAAGAAACAGGCCCCCAGAGGGATGACAGGCCCTCTGCCGTCCCGATCAGGTTCGTAATAGCGTCCAACTGTTCCAAACTGAATTTTTTGCCTGATATAGGCGGATAAATAAAGAAACCTCTGATATGTACTGCCCTGACGCAGCATTTTTCCAAGAGCCAGAACGGCTCCTGCCGCAAAACCAGCGCTTATAGCCGCTGCTCCATCCTTAAATCCAAGCCATGCGGCCAAAACAGCCGCCATCTTCACATCCCCTGCCCCGATCATCCCCCATCTGTAAACAGGCAATCCCAGCGCCACTACCATTAAAAACCGGATCAAAAAGCCCGACAGCACTACTATGCTAAATGGCAGACCACCGGCCGACGATGCCGCCATGCCCCCAAAAGCTGCGCCGCTCACCCCAAAGGCTGCCGCAGCTCCTGACACCAATGACACCGCCAGACACCCGTTAGGGATCCGATACTCTCTCACATCCCATACCGCCGCCGCTGTCAGCGCGCTCCAAAATACACACCTGCATACAAAATACAACAGACATTCCCCCTTTTTGTCCAGGCACCTGCTTCTGAGTGCGCTGCAGAGCATACGGATTGCCGCCCCTCAGAATAACCGCGTTATCCTCCTTTAAAACAGCTGCACAATATACTTACAGCCCTGCACTCCTGCGCCCATTTCCTGTAAAAATAAAAACATCCCGGAATTACTCCCCGATACGGGGTTCATTTTCTCATAAATTAGAAAAGTAGAATAAACAGTAACGATTCAGAAGATTCCTTCGATGCGAAAACAGCTGCAAAAGCATACTTATAAACGAGCTTAATACCTGTTTTCCCGCCATTCTGAACAGTTACAGTAAATAAAAGAATTTTGAAATGAATGTTACTACATTATGCCCCACCCCTGTCCAAATGTCAACCCTGAATTTATATTTTTTTACCGTTTTTTTCTCTGAACGCAGTTTTTTCTAAAATTGTGTCGTTTTTATAAACAATTTGTCGATTGTTTTCTATTATTTTTTGTATATTTTATCTATTTTGTCTTGACCCTTCCCTCTCCCAATAGTAAAATAACATTAGTCCAAAATTTTAAACCAAAGGAGGCAAAACGAATGACCACTGCACAGGAGCTGCAGGAACACTTTCGCTCCTGTATGCCTATTTTCATTGCCCTGGGCGATGAGGTTCGGCTTTCCATTATTGAAGCACTGACGGAAAATGCGCTAAGCCAGGAACATTCCTCCGGCCCTGTGGATTTTGCGGATCATGCTATGAATGTAAACGAAATCACCCGGCGCACCAGCCTGTCCCGTCCGGCCATCTCACACCATTTAAAGATCCTGAAAGCCGCCGGACTGATCGGAGTCCGCCAGGACGGCACTGCCAATTACTATTATCTTACCCTTCGGGTTCCTACCAGACAGCTGATGAAGCTTGGCTTTCGAATCGAGGAATTTATATTATAACCAAAATCATCTACCCGCTGCTGCATAAAATGGAATATTACGGATATACTGTTCCTGTCACTGACAGCTACCGCAGCAAAACGCCGGCCCAGACTGCCGGCCTATTTGGAGATGATATGTTATGCCTGGTTTTTTGAAAGCCTTTCGCGAGACGGCCGCAGCTTCCCTCAGAGGAAAAGACCCGTCTGTCCTGCGGCTGCGGGCCGATATCGAGGATACAAAGCTTGCCATCGAGACGGCCAGAAATCACTTTGAGCAGGAGGTGGATCCCACCCTTATTGACTGCTGTATTTATGAATGGAACGCAGCCCAGCTGCGTTATCAGTTCCTTTTAAGAAAATTTAAAAGCTGGGAAAGCTGACACTTCCCAAAGAGCAGATTGCTCCGGGGCTGCCGTGCAGGACGCAGCCCTATAGGTGTCAGGCACAAAACTGACGATTGTGAGGACAACAATATGAGCGCTTGGTACGAGAAGGCAATTTTTTATCATATGTATCCTCTGGGTATGACCGGAGCTCCAAAGCAGAATACCGGCACAGAGGGCGCTGACCAATTCAGAAAGCTGGAGCAGTGGCTCCCCCACATAAAATCTCTGGGCTGTACCGCCATTTACATAGGCCCTCTTTTTGAGTCTACCAGCCACGGTTATGACACCACAGATTACAAGCAGACGGACCGCCGTCTTGGATCAAACGAGGCTTTTGGCCGTTTCACGGCCCTATGCCACGAGCATGAGCTCCGGGTCGTGGTTGACGGGGTATTCAATCATACAGGTAGAAATTTTTTTGCCTTCCGGGATATCCAGGAAAAGAAATGGGATTCTCCCTTTAAAGACTGGTATAAAGGCGTAAGCTTTGACTGGCAGAGCCCTTTAGGCGATCCCTTTGGATATGAAGCGTGGCAGGGGCACTTTGAACTGCCCTGTCTTAACCATGCCAATCCTAAAGTGAGACAATATCTCTTTGACGTAATCCGTTTCTGGGTGGATGAATTTGATATTGACGGTATCCGTCTGGACTGTGCCAATGTGCTTGACTTTCGGTTTATGGAGGAGATGCGGCGGGAAACAGAGGCTATGAAAGAGGATTTCTGGCTTATGGGCGAGGTGATCCACGGCGATTACAGCCGCTGGGTCAATGACCGTATGCTGCACTCTGTTACCAACTATGAGCTTCACAAGAGTATTTACTCCGGATTTAACGACCGCAATTTCTTTGAAATCGCTCACAATGTACGCCGCCTGGAAGCCATCGGCCGCAGTCTTTATACCTTTGCAGACAATCATGATGAAGATCGGATCGCCAGCAAGCTGCGCACCAGAGAGCACCTGTTTCCAGTCTATATCTGCCTGATGACCTTACCCGGCATCCCTTCCATCTATTATGGCGGGGAATGGGGGATGGAAGGAAAACGGACGCCGGACTGCGACGAGGCCCTCCGGCCGGCTGTTTCACCGGATGATTTTGAAAAGCTCCATTGTGAACTGACCGACAAAATCGCCAGACTGGGAGCGATCCACAGGGACTATGAGGAGCTGCATATGGGCCGGTATCAGGAACTTCTTCTGACAAACCGCCAGTACGCATTTGCAAGACATGGAAATAACCGTCTCATCATCACTGCCCTGAACAATGACGATCAGGAAGCCGTATTAAATATTCCTGTTCCCATAGCGGCCTCTGAGGCTGTGAATCTCCTTGAGGATAATGAGATCCTTCCCATAACTGACGGAAAAATTCAAATTACTTTACAAGGCTGCAGCGGAGCAGTCCTTAAGATCAAGGGGGAACTGTAAAATGGCTGTAAGAAAAAGCGCTAAAACGCCCGCTAAAACCACGTCCAGAAAACCAAAGCCCGACACCGGCTGGATCTCTGAGCTGGACTGCTATCTCTTCGGTGCCGGCACCCATTATGACATTTACCAGAAATTAGGAGCTCATCCCATGAACTGGAAGGGAGAGGACGGAATTTTCTTCGCCGTATGGGCACCCCATGCGGCGGCGGTCCATCTTGTTGGTGATTTTAACGGCTGGAACCCGGATGCCAATCCCATGAAAAAGATCTCGCAGCTGGGTATCTGGGAGTATTTTAATCCAGGGATGAGAGTGGGGGAACTGTACAAGTTTGCCATCACTACAGACACAGGAAAGATCCTTTACAAGGCAGATCCATTTGCCTTCAGCGCCGAGTACCGCCCCGGCACCGCCTCTGTCACTGCAGATATATCAGGCTTTGCCTGGAGCGATCACGAATGGATCGCCGCCCGTTCCCATACGGATATGGCAAAGTGTCCCATCAGTATCTACGAAGTCCATCTTGGCTCCTGGAGAAAAAAAGACCGGGAGGAAAAGGATGGCTGTTATACATATATCGAGGCGGCTCACGAGCTGGCAGCCTACGTAAGGGAAATGGGCTATACTCATGTGGAGCTGATGGGGATCGCAGAACACCCTTATGACGGCTCCTGGGGGTATCAGGTCACCGGGTATTTTGCTCCCACCTCCCGATACGGCACACCTAAGGAGTTTATGTATTTTGTAAATTACCTCCACAAAAACGGCATTGGCGTGATCCTGGACTGGGTACCGGCCCATTTTCCAAAGGACGCCCACGGACTGGCTGATTTTGACGGCCATCCGCTATATGAATATGAGGATCCAAAAAAGGGCGAACATCCCGACTGGGGAACCAGGGTATTTGACTACGGAAAAAATGAGGTTAAGGACTTCCTGATCAGCAACGCCCTTTACTGGGTGGAGCAGTACCATGTGGACGGCCTGCGTGTGGATGCTGTGGCCTCCATGCTCTACCTGGACTACGGACGCCAGGAGGGACAGTGGACGCCCAATCGCTACGGCGGAAACCAAAACCTGGAGGCCATTGAATTTTTCAAGCATTTAAATACCGTGGTTCAGGGACGCAACCACGGCGTCATGATGATTGCTGAAGAGTCCACCGCCTGGCCCGGCGTGACAAAACACCCGCAGCGGGACGGCCTCGGATTTACCTTTAAGTGGAATATGGGCTGGATGCACGATTTCCTGGAATACATGAAGCTGGATCCCTATTTCCGCAAATACAGCCACAACCGCATGACCTTCAGCCTGACTTATTTTACCAGCGAAAACTATATCCTGGTGCTGTCGCATGATGAAGTGGTTCATTTAAAATGCTCCATGATCAACAAGATGCCTGGTCTGGGAGAGGACAAGTTTTCCAATTTAAAGGCCGGCTATACCTTCATGCTGGGGCATCCGGGAAAGAAACTGCTCTTTATGGGACAGGACTTCGGACAGTGGCACGAATGGGATGAAAAGAAAGCTCTTGACTGGTATCTGGCAGATAAAGACAGCCACAGGAGTCTCCAGAAATACGTCCGGGATCTCCTGCACCTTTATAAGAAATATCCCTGTCTTTACAGCCTGGATCATGACTGGAATGGCTTCCAGTGGATCAATGCCAATGATGGGGACCGGAGTATTTTCAGCTTTATCCGCAGGGATGAGACTGGAAAAAAGAGCCTGCTGTTTGTTATAAATTTCACACCTGTTCCGCGGCCTGACTACCGGGTGGGAGTTCCCAAAAAATGTAAGTACACCCTGCTGCTGGATCAGGAACACGGCGCTTACAAGGCATCCCAATGCCCCACTTATACCTCTGCAAAAGGGGAATGCGACGGTCAGCCCTATTCCATCGCCTATCCTCTTGGAGCCTACGGCACTGCCATCTTCCGTTTCTGACCCCGCCGCAAAAACAGGGTAAACTTTATATCCAACGGTCAAATGCTCAGGTCAGACGCAGAATTTACAGTTCATCCAAAAAGTACGTTAAAAATTTATCAAATTTGGTATGTACATTTTACCATCCTTGTAGTAGAATAAGTACAGTGCGGCGGGAAACTGCCGCAGTACCGTATATAATGTGTGGAAGGAGAGTATGATTATGGCAAAAGAATTAGTTTTCACAAGTGAAAAGAAAACCGTTTATCGTGACGGCAGCACTGCCATCAAGGAATTCTGTGATGGATTCCCGAAAGCTGAGGTACTCAACGAAGCCCTGTGCAACGCACGGGTGGAGGATATCGAGGCGCTCAACGTTCCTAAGATCCTGGGGGTTTCTGTTATTGATGGAAAATGGTCTATCCTGAAGGAATTTGTGGAGGGAAAGACCCTGCAGCAGTTGATGGATGAGAATCCTGACCGGCTGGAGGAGTACATGGAAGGCATGGTGGATCTCCACCTTTTGATCCACAAGCAGGCCTGCCCTCTGTTAAACAAGCTGAAGGAAAAGACCATCCGCGCCCTCAAATCCGTGGAGCAGCTGGATGACAGCACACGTTATGAGCTGATGACCAGACTGGACGGAATGCCCAAACACACCAAGCTCTGCCACGGCGACTTCAACCCATCCAACATCATCGTAGGTGATGACGGAAAATGGTATGTCATTGACTGGGTACACGCTTCCCAGGGAAATGCCAGCGCCGATGTGGCAAGAACCTACCTCCTTTTAAGCTTAAAGGACAAAAAGAAAGCCGAACTGTACATGGATCTTTTCTGCGAAAAGACCGGTACTGAGAAGCGTTATGTACAGGGCTGGCTCCCTGTGGTGGCAGCGGCTCAGCTGGCTTACAAACGTCCTGAGGAGAAGGAGCTTTTAGAGAGCTGGATCAATGTATTTGAGTATCAATAAACAGTAAACAGATCTTATTAACACATTATTTAGGGTTCAGAAAGAGAGCTGTTGCAACGGCAGATCAATAATCTTACGGAGCAACAGCTCCTTTTCTATGTTTATCAGCAAAGCGAAAAAAGCGCCGTCCATTTTTAACGAACAGCGCTCTGCGAAAACCGTTTATCTGCTTTTCAGGTATGATATAGAATTAACGCAATCATTTCTATTCCTTCATTAGATGCCTCTATGCCATGGCCCTCGCCGTCTCCACAGAAAAATACATCCCCTGGATGTACCTCTGTTATCTTTCCATTGTCATTATATGTTCCGCTTCCACTTAAAATATAATAAGTTTCTGATTCATTGATATGACAGTGGTATCCGATTTTGCTTCCCGGATGCACTGTTGTGTGCGCAAACACACGCCCTTTATTATAAAGTTCTTCCGGGCCTTCAAGAATACTCCTTACTGTAATACTTCCGATTCCATTAAACGGAGCGACCTTTTTTTCTTTTTTCACTTCATTACTTTCTCTAACCATATTGCAATTCCTCACTTATTTCAAAACCCGGTAATATTCCCCAATACAACTGCTATTGCAAGAGCCATTAAAGTAAATACAACCGTAACCATAAAAAGATGTCTATACCCATCCTTATATGAGACACCTGATATTGTCAGCACAGCTACAATCCCCCCGCTGTGAGGCAAGCTGTCAAGTCCTGTTGCGGCAATGACGCCTACACGGTGTAAAATTTCCGGATTTACCCCCATTGCCAGGAATGCCTCTCCAAGTGCAGAGAGAGTTGTTGACAGACCTCCCATACCAGATGCATTTAAACCGCACAGAACAGTAGTCGCAATTCCAAAAATAATCAGCGGATTTCCTCCAGACTGACTGAAATTCAAGACGAAGTCTACAATTTTCTGAAATCCCGGAGCTGCTTTAATTACACTGCCGATCCCTACAATAGAACATGCATTTATCATTGTAACAGCCGCGCTGTTTGTTGCCTCAAGCATCGAGTCCTTCATGTTATGGATGTTCTTATAAAACAGTACAAAGCACAAAACGATTCCCGACAATAGCGCAACTGCAATATCTGCATTAAATATATTTAGAACCACCGCAATACACACAACCGGAAGAATCGATAAAATTGGATTTGGCACTTTTCCCGAAGCCTCCAGTTCATCAGCCTGAGCCAGAATCCGCTCCGTTTCATCATCTGCCTGAAAACCAATCCCCCTCTTTCTGGCTTTTCCTGTTTCAAATTCAAAATAAACAACAGATAATATAAGGGTTACCAAAGCACATATGATTCCTATAGCGGGCGCTGCCATTGCTGTAGTACCTAAATATGAAATAGGAACAATATTTACAACCGAGGGATTTCCCGGCAGCATAGTAACCCATGTAAAAATTCCTGCCCCAATCGCAGCTGGCAGCAAATAACGCGGCAAATCTGCCTTTCTAAAAATGGCAAGGGCAATGGGATACAGCGCAAAGCAGGCAACCATGGATGAGACTCCCCCATATGCAAGTAGACCTCCTGCAAGAATTATTGAAGGTATCGCCCTTTTTTCCCCAAGGAAATTAATAATAAACGTGGCAATTGCCCTGGCTGCACCTGTCATATCCATCAGTTTTGACAGCACAGCGCCTAACAGAATCATCAGCCAGGAAGATTTCATAAATGATGCAAACCCCTCCAAATAGCTGTCGCTCAGACTCCCTAAAACGGGCATATTGCTGAAAATTATAATCGTTACTACTGATATCAAAGCAGCCAGAGATACTGGTACTTTTTTAAGTGTCAAAACAAGCAACATTAATAATCCCAGTACAATGATTAACATGTCCATAATTGTCATTCCCCTTTTTTCATAAATTTTGCTGCAGACCAGAAACTTTTTCTATCTGCAGCAAAATTCCTTACAGCCTGTCCTCAATATCTATTTTTTTAAATTCTTCTGGATATTCATCTACATGATGTCCCACAATGGTGTACTCTTTATTATTTCCTGTAAAACGGTTCTCCAGTTCCAGATAATCCTGCGGAGCAAATAAGGGGCTAGCGCTAAAATCTGGCTTACCGGTTCCAGAAGCATGTGTAAACGTATACTCAACACTCTGATTTTTAAAATTCTTTAACCCATGTTCAATCATTCCTTCCATAGCTGCCTTCATGGTAAAATGTGTAGAGCACAGCTTAAATCCAAGATCAGTAAGCTGCTCCATTGTAACATTAGGCATTCCGTTATCTGCCCTTACATCTGCAAATATCTTCCATCCAGGAACATTTTCCGCCATAATTTTTGCATGTTCATAGTCTGTGATCAGAACCATCATGGCCATATCTGCTCCAAGTTCCATTGCTTCTTTTAAACGCTCACATCCTTCTTTCATCTCATTCGGATCATATGGATTTGCATTTGTTCTGGCAATTAAAAGGCAGTCTGTTCCCTTTAATGCAGCAACAGCAGCTTTTACCTTTGCAAGATACTTATCCCTGGGCAAAATGGACGTAGATTCTTCCATATCGCAAGAATCCTCCAGCTGCAGCGCTGCAGCCCCCGCATTAGACAGGATCTTTGCAGACCGATAGACAGCCAGAGGCCCTCCAAATCCATCCTCAATGTCGGCAATCAGTGGAATAGAACTGGTTTGAGATACCCTCGATACTACTCCCTCTAAATCGGTCAGATTTGTAAAACCATAATCAATCACACCATTCAAACTAATTGAAACCTCTCCCCCACTCAACAGGCTGATTGGAAATCCACATATCTCCACTGCTCTCTGAGATGCACAGTCATATACACATGGTACAAGTATACACTGCTGTGACTGCTCCAAAATTTCTCTTAATGTCTTTTTGCTGGCCATAATACTTCCTCCTTCTTATTTGTTGTATGTCTGTAGTATACAACATGTATTTTTGTTTTTCAATAACATATATTCCAAAAATCAAGTATATTTTTGTGCATAGTCTATAATTATGATTTGTTCTATTATTTGTTTTTTATATTGTTGCTCTATTTTATTTTTTTACATTGAACTATTTAAAATAAAGTATATAATATATATACATGTTGTATATTATATAGTAATTATAAAGGATACTAAAAATGCCAAAAACAATACCGCCCCGAAAAGATCTCAAGAATTCAACTTATCTTATATTAAAAGAAAAACTTATAAACTGTATCTATACCCCAGGAACACTACTGAATGAAATGCAGTTAGCAGAAGAATTCGGCCTCAGCCGAACCCCAATCAGAGAGGCAATCAGCCGGCTGGAAATGGATGGATATGTAAAGATTCTTCCCAAAAAAGGGATTTATGTAACGGATATTTCCTTAAATGACGTGCTGCAGATTTTTCAGACAAGAATTGAAATAGAGCCTCTTACCCTTAAAATGGCCGGACCATATCTCAGCCTTGATGAACTGATGATGTTCCGAAATAAATTTGAAAGCGATTGTTCTGACCTTAAAAACGCATTTAGACTTGACACTGCAATGCATCTGTTTATTATAGAGCATTGTGGCAATAAATATATTATAGAAATGATGCGTAAACTTTTTGATGATAACACCCGTATCGTAATTGCCAGTAAACAAAACCAAACCAAGATACATGATGCCAAATGTGAACACCTGGAGATTCTTGACAGCCTGATTGCCAAAGATAATCTCAGCAAAACGGCAGATTTAATGCGTTCCCACATTGAAACCTGCCGAAAAGCTGCTTTAGATTATTTCTACTCCATAGAATATTCTCACTCTGCCCTTGAAGGCGCACAATATAAAAAAGAATTATCAAAACTCTCTTGATCTTAATGATCGCAATCATCCACTGACGAGGAGATACACGCCGTTTCTTCTTTTCCTGCAGCCTCCTCCGCCAGCCACTCCGCTTTCTTCTCTCTCCGTTTCACAGGAAAAATCACCTGGGCCTTAAACAGGTCACCGTCAATTATGATCTTAAACTGGCCGTTCTGCAGCTGAGTCAGGCTTCTTGCTATGGACAGGCCCAGGCCGCTTCCTTCCGTGGTTCGGGCCACATCTCCCCGCACGAAGCGCTCGGTCAGTTCATCCGGGCTTATGTTTAACGGTTTCTCGGATATGTTTTTCATGGTAAATACCGCCGTATCCTCTTCTTCCTTTACGTCTACATAGACCCGGCTTCCCTCCTGGGCGTACTTAAAGGCATTGGTGTAGAGATTTTCCAGAACTCTCCAAAGACGCCTTCCGTCAGCCCGGATGATCATTACCTCTTCCGGCAGATCCTGTATCAGCTCCAGACGGCGCAGGGCAAAACGCTCCTCAAACTCACCGTTGGTCTGCTGCACCAGTTCCACCAGATTGATATCTGAAATCTCCAGCTTCAGGTTTCCAGAGCTGGCTTTGGACGCCTCTACCAGATCCTCTGTCAGCGTCTTTAACCGCTGGGACTTCTGGTCTAATACCTCCAGATATGCCGCAATCTTAGGATCCTGGATCTTCTGACGTTTCAGCAGATCCACATAGTTGATAATAGATGTAAGAGGTGTCTTGATGTCATGGGAGACATTGGTGATCAGATCCGCCTTCAGACGTTCGCTCTTTACCTTTTCCTGAAGAGCCGTATCCAGACCGCTGGTAATATTGTTGATATGCTCGCCCATCTTCTTTTCCTTGCCCGTCAGAACCTCTGTGTTCAGTCGGTATCCCGTGTCACCGGTGGAAATAGTGCTGATGGCCTGATCCAGCATATCTCTCTGGCAGGACTCGCGAAACAGCCGGTGGAATACCCAGCCGTCGATTCCTGCAAAAAGTGCAAGAACCACATAATACATAATACGGTAACTGATCCGCTCCCCCCTTGTTGCAAACAGAAAAAGGATGAGCCACATCATAAAGCCGTTGCAGGCCAGAAAGAGCAGGTAGCAAAACGCCGCTCCCGCCGCATAGCTGGCCTTTTGGCGGTAGGTTTTGCAGGCCTGAGCAGCCCGTTTTCCCAGACTGCCCTTCCATAGAGTACCTGCCTTATACCTCCTCAGAAGGCTGAACCCGCAAAGAATGCCGCAGCCGTAAAAGATCAGATACCGGAGCAGCTTATTCCAGAACGGCAGATGCTCCTCATTCACAAACAGACCGATAACCATCATACCCATCCGTTTTCCCCAGATAAGGAGCGTAGCAGCCGCCACAGCTCCTATCAGGATGCACAGTTCCGTAGGAATCCGATCAATAGGGTAAAGGCGTATCTCACTGTCAAGGCTGTCTGTATGGCCTGACAGGAACATAAGCCATACCAGCGTTGCAAAAAATCCGATAAAGCCTACGATCACTCCGCCCATTCCCATGATAAAGGCATTTCTCACGCTGTGGTACTGGGCAGACGCAGCAGAATAGCTGTCATTATAGGGATAAGTGGTATCTACTGAAACTACCAGATAATTCTGGTCATTGTTATTAGGGTTCCAGGTCTCCAAAAGAGCCGCCGCATCCTCAGGAATCACAGCCAGATTGGTATCCATTCGTATGGTATTTCCGGGAATGAACAGGTATTTTCCAAATCCCCTCAGTTCATCCAGAGTCATGTCAGGAACATTGGTATATACCGTCTCCACACCCTCATCACTTTTATAGACAACGCGGAACCTCACATTTGTCTCATGTTCCATGAAATTATAATAGATGGAGTAATACTGTCCCAGACATTCCAGCACATCCAGCGCCAGTTCTTCCTTTGTCATCCGCGTTTCCATCTGGCCAGTGCTTAAAAAATCAAGGCTGGGGTTTAAAAACTGAACCGTTACCTCCATGTCGTCATCATCCATGGACATAGGAGAACCCTGCACCGTGAAATTGTCTCCCAGATAGTACCCGCGGACTCTCGCATAGCGCACGATCTGATCCAGAGTCCAGTCCTCATCCACCCCCGGACCGTCGGTAAGCCGCACCACCGGCTTGCTCATATCCAGCTGCCCGTTTGTCTCAAACAGGTCCTTATAGCCAATATAGGTGAAAATATTTCTTATATCCTCTCCCAGTTTCAGGCAGAAGGTATCCGAATCCTCATAACTGTCCTCATATACCCAGCTGATTCCTTTTCCGTATCCGCCGTTATAATACATGGCGCCAATGCCTGCCAGGGCCATGGCAAGAAAGATCAGGGACAATAGGGATAAAACTGCCTTTTGCAGACGCATTTTCTTTCTGTTTTGTTCCATAGGCCCACCTACTGTTTCTCGATCTTATATCCTACGCCCCAGACTACCTTAAGATACTTCGGCTCTCTGGGATTGATCTCGATCTTCTCACGGATATGGCGGATATGGACAGCCACTGTATTATCCGCGCCGATGGCCTCCTCATTCCAGATCTGCTCATAGATCTCGTCAATGGAAAATACCTTTCCCGCATTCTTTACCAGCAGCAGGAGGATATTATATTCGATGGGAGTCAGCTTGATGGGATCTCCGTCTACAGACACCTCTTTGTTATCATCATTGATCTGAAGGCCTCCGCATTTGTAGACCTGATCCTGCTCCTGCTGACTTAAATTGCCAAGCTGGGTATACCGGCGCAGCTGAGACTTCACCCTGGCTACCAGTTCTAATGGATTGAACGGCTTTGTAATATAATCGTCAGCCCCGATATTCAGCCCCAGAATCTTGTCCGCATCCTCTGACTTTGCAGATAAAATGATAATAGGAATGCTGCTGTTTTCCCTTACCTTAAGAGTGGTGCGTATGCCGTCAAGCCCCGGCATCATCACATCCAGGATCAGAAGATCCGCCGTATTGTTTTCCAGGTATTCCAGCGCCTCATAACCGTCATAGGTTTTGATCACCTTATAGCCTTCCCCTGTCAGATAAATATCAATGGCTTCCACGATCTGCTTGTCATCATCACATACAAGAATGGTCTGCATTCGTATTCCCTCCCGTTTTTCTATGTACTTCTGATATTTATGGCAGCGAGGCAGAAGCCTTGCGGCATACCTCACCCGCTGTCTCCGTAAAAAACACATCCGCAGGCCAGACTCCAGGCCCGCGGATGTGTTATGGCTGCGTTTCTCTTCCTGAAAGACGGCTGTCCGTCTGTTTAGAAGATTCTCCACGCACAGATAAAGTTGCTTCTCCACCACTGGCTTAAGCTTCTGTGTACCACCCGTCCGTTACTGGAGGACGCGTCAATGACTGTGCCGCCGCCTGCCGCGATACCTACATGGCCGTTTACCACTACGATGTCTCCGGCCTGAATATCATTGAAGTTGGTGATCTTGGTGTATCGTCCCGCATTGCGCCAGCCGGAAGAGGTCATATAACTCTGGCGGACGCCGGCCTGGTTCAGACACCAGTATACAAAGCCGGAACAGTCAAAGGAGTTTGGTCCCTTTGCGCCCCATACATAAGGACTTCCGATCTTGGAGGACGCCGCAGAAATCAGCGCTGATACACCGGAGCCCGACGGCGCCTTAGGCGCAGAAGAGGAACCGCCCTGATTTCCCTTATTTCCGGAACTTCCCTTGTTCCCGCCCTTATTGCCGCTTTGGCCGGAACTGCCTCCAGTGGAGCCTGCCGCCGGACGCTTTACATGGTCGCCGGTCAGCTTTGCCATGGTCTGCACGCCTACCTGACCGTCTGCGGACAGTCCGTTGCGGGACTGGAAGTTCTTAACCGCCTGCTCTGTCACCTCGCCGTAGTAGCCGGTAACATTAGCGGAATTGAGATAACCGTACTTGCTTAAAAGCTGCTGCACTCTTGTAACAGAGTCGCCCTGCTCGCCCAGCATCAGACCGTTTGGTCTGGCAGACGGGTCATTTAGGGCGATACGGGTAGAGGGGCCAAGGTAACCGTCTACCACCTGGTCGTTTCTGGCCTGGAACTGCTTGACAGCGATCACGGTATCCTGTCCGTAAGCGCCGTCCGGCGTGGTAGTCAGATATCCCAGTTCCTTCAGACGCTCCTGGCAGGCCAGTACCACTTCGCTCTTTTCACCATAAGAGAGATAATTCGGTTTGATTTCGTCACTGTACAGCAGGTTATATGTCTTTTTTCCCACCGTGCCGTCAGGATTCAGACCGTTGACCTCCTGGAGTTTGATTACAGCTGCCTCCGTGGAATCACCGAAATTTCCCGTAACCTGATCTGCCTTTGCCAGATATCCCAGCTCGTAGAGACGCTGCTGGATCCGCTTGATATCATCTCCCTCTGTCCCCTTGGAAACAGCGTAATACTTTGCATCCTCTGCCATCAGGGCATCCCATGTGGCATCGCCCACAATACCATCCTGAGGCATACCGTTCTGTCTCTGGAAATGCTTTACCGCCTGTAGCGTGGCCTGACCGAAATAGTCCGTGGGTTCATCGTTGTCCATAAAGCCCAGATCCATCAGACGCTGCTGCAGCTTTTTTACGATCTCATGACGGACGCCCTCTCTCAGGTATTCCGGTGCCGGTTCCGCATCCTCCGGCAGATCTACGTCCTCCAGATCCGGCAGGATCTGACCTCCCAGTCCCAGGGGTGCGATGTCCTCTGTCTCCCCCTGTGGCTCTGAGGCTGCCTGAGCCGGCGTGGCTGTCCCAGATGTTTTGGCGGTATCCGCTGAGCAGCCTCCAAGCGCCAGCAAAGCAGCCAGAGAGCCGGAAATCAGGGCATATCTAAGGTATGTTCTGTATCTAAATCTTTGGTTCATGAAAATACACTTGATCCTTCCTTTGTATCATGGGGCTCTTAATCCTCAGCCCGCATCTTAACACTTACCTGGTTATAATATCATATTCCAGGGTAAATAGCGAGATTTTTTTATGGAAGCAGGCTTTTTGGCCTTTGGGAATGGCCTGGAGCCTTCATCTTTTTACCGCTTCTTCCAAAGGGCTTTCTCTTAAAAAACGGCACCTTGGCAGCCGCCGCTTCTGCCTGTCCGCTCTTCTGGAAGGATCGGATTACTTCGTCCAGCTGACGAAAACGCTCCTCCTCCTTCCGATCCGCAGACTGCAGAAGAAACTCCATTTCCCCGGAGAGTTTTTCGTTTACAAGACTGCTGATATCCTGGCTCAGTTTCTCGTTATTGACCTCCAGAGCCCGTCCTATGATCAGGTTCATAATCTGCTGGAACTGGGCCATCTTATCCTCCATAGAGATCACAGGGGCCGTTTCCGTCTGAACCGTGCTTAAAGCTGCCAGACGCTCTTCCTCCCTGATCCCCCTCAATGCGGCATCCATATCCTGCTCCAGAAGCTCGTCCGTCAGCTGGGCTCCATTTTCCCCATCCTTCTTAAGAACCTGATTTAAGGCGTGTTTAATGGCCTTCAGCTGATACCCCTTTTCCTTTAAGCTCTTTACCTGCTTAAACATCCTGATATGAAGATCCGTATAATACCGGTGCCCCATTTCATTTCGGGGAATATCAAGTTCCAGTTCCTCTTCCCAGTATCTTAATACATGGGCCTCCACATCCACCTTTCTGGACGCGTCCGATATAAGATAATGTACTTCATCCATAGCTGTTCTCTCCTTCACACCACTTAATGTAAAGATCCTCCGCCGTGCTTCGCGCGGTCCGGTCCGACCTTACTTTTAATGTATGCGTTGAGAAGAAGTATTATGACTGAATTTTATATCGAAAAATGGAACCGCCCCGGTAAGAAGCAGTATGATGCTACCCCTCCTGATTTCCGCCCTGAGGCCGTGCTGCGTTTACGAACTTGGTGTACTCCGGCTTCCAGATCAGGTTCACCGTACCGATGGGGCCGTTTCGCTGTTTTGCTATAATAACTTCAGCCTCGTTGGGGTGCTCCGTATCTTTATTATAGTAATCGTCACGGTATAAGAACATAACCACGTCCGCATCCTGCTCAATAGCTCCCGACTCTCGAAGATCCGAAAGCATGGGACGGTGGTCGGTACGTGTCTCGCAGGCACGGGACAGCTGGGACAGGGCGATCACAGGGGCATGAAGCTCTCTTGCAATGGCCTTTAAGGAGCGGGAAATCTCAGAGATCTCCTGCTGTCGGTTGTCGCTGCCACCCTTTTTGCTTCCGCTCATAAGCTGCAGATAATCAATAATCACAAGGCTTAATCCATATTCCAATTTCATTTTCCTGCACTTGGAGCGAAGTTCCGTGATTGAAATACCGGGTGTATCATCGATAATCAGCTTGGAGTTGCCGATTACGCCTACGCCCTCTACCACTGCGTCCCAGTCCGCGTCCGTCAGCGTGCCAGTACGCAGCTTCTGGGCATCCACATTGGACTCCATGGACAGCATACGGTTTACCAGCTGTTCCTTTGACATCTCCAGGCTGAATACCATACAGGGCAGATTTTTGCGCACAGATACATAATCCACCACATTCAGCACAAAAGCCGTCTTACCCATGGAAGGGCGGGCTGCGATCAGGATAAAATCCGAGGGCTGAAAGCCGGACAGCTTGTAATCCAGATCAATAAAGCCGGAGGGAATACCTGTAACGGTTCCCTGACTGCGATAGGCGTCCTCAATCTTTTCCAGCACATTGATGGCCACCTGCTTAATAGGCACAAATTCCTGTCCGCCTTTGTTCTGAAGCAGGTCAAACACGGATTTCTCCGTATCTGCCAGGATATTTTCCAGAGGTTCTTTGCCCGCATAGCAGGCGTTTGCAATCTCCTCCGTGGTCTTGATCAGACGGCGCAGCACTGCCTTTTCGCTGACAATGTTGGCATAGGACTTAACGTTTGCCGAGGTAGGCACCATTGTGATGATATCCCGGACAAAATCCAGGCTGCTGACCTCCGGCGGCACATCCTTTTCCTTTAAGCGGTCCTGGAGCGTCACCAGGTCTACGGGTTTTCCCTCATTAAACAGCTCCACCATGGCGTCAAACATGATACCGTACTGCTGCTGGTAAAAATCGCCTCCCGTAATAATCTCCGATGCCGCGATCACCGCCTCCCGGTCCATAAGCATGGAGCCGATGACCGACTGCTCCGCCTCCAGGCTATGAGGGAGCACCCGCTTGATCAGGGCCTCTTCCATGATTTGTTCCTCCTTCTATTTTCCCTTACATTCCTTTGCCCGGCCGTTTCTCTTCCCGGCCCAACGCACGGCGGCGCAACGCTTCCATTGCAGAAAACGATGCGCCGCCCTCTTGTGATTCCTTCTGCCCTCAGGCAAGGCCCATTTATGCTTCCACTACCTTCACAGCCAGCTTTGCAGTTACCTCTTTATGAAGCTTTACCGACACCTCGAAGCTTCCAATGGCTTTAATGGGATCATTTAAAACAATCTTCTTCTTGTCAATATCCAGTCCCAGCTGCTCGGCTGCGGCCTTTGCAATCTCCCTGGAGGAAACAGCGCCGAAGGCCCGTCCGCCCTCTCCGGCCTTGATAGAAACAGTAACTGCAGACTTTTCGATCTTCTCTCCCAGTTCCTTTGCCGCCGCCAGCTGCTCAGCCGCGATCCTGGCGTCATTTGCCTTCTGAAGTTTTAAATCATTTAAGTTCTTAGCTGTAGCCTCTACACCCAGTTTCTTTGGCAGGATAAAGTTTCTGGCATAGCCGTCATTTACTTTCACTACCTGCCCCTTTTTACCAAGCGCCTTTACATCCTCTAATAATACAATTTCCATGTTTTTACATCCTTTCTTTCCGGGATATCCTCAGAATCTTTTTTATACAGCATTTGTGCGAAAGCAGCCTATGAGACATCGCCCTCGTCCATCATCTGGCGGATCACCTCTTTTAAGCGGTTTTTGGCCTCTTCGACAGAAATTCCCTGAATCTGGGCTCCTGCAATGGTCCTGTGGCCGCCGCCGCCCAGCTTCTCCATCATCACCTGCACATTAACCTCGTCAATGGAACGGGCGCTGAAATAAATGGTATTGTTATAAGCTGTCAGCACCACCGATGCCTTGATGCCCTTGATCTCCAAAAGCTCATTGGCCGCCTGCGCTCCGGTAATTGTGGGGCTGTCCAGTCCTTCTGCCGGGCATACGCTGATGGCAAAGGCCTCCATATAGACTTCCGCCGCCCGGACAGCCTCAGCCTTAGCCTGATAATCCTTCATATTTTCCCTGAACAGCTTGCGTACTCTGGTAATATCTGCCCCGCTTCTCCTTAAGAACGCCGCCGCCTCAAAGGTGCGCACGCCGGTCTGGTTGGTGAAGTTCTGGGTATCAATCACAATACCCGCGTACATGGCGTCTGCCTCCGCCGGGCGTACCTTAATGCCGTCAGCAATGTACTGAAGCACCTCTGCAACCATTTCACAGGCAGAGGAAGCATATGGTTCCACATAGGAAAGCACTGCATTGTCGATAATCTCGTTGCTGGTTCTGTGGTGATCCAGCACAACAATGGTGCGTACCAGACGCAGCAGGGACGGCTCGTCCGTGATGCTTGGGCGGTTCACATCCACTACTACCAGCATCGTACCGGAATCCACCAGTTCAGCGGCTTTTGAACCCTTAAGAAACATATCGTCGGGATACTCCGCATTATCCAGAAACCGCTCCATCATAGGACGCACAGAGGAGGTAACCTCGTTAAGCACGATATTTGCCTTTTTATTCATGGACGCGGCAATACGGTAAATGCCGATGGCAGCGCCGAAGGCATCAATATCTGCCAGACGATGTCCCATAATCAGCAGGCGGTCCTTATTTTCCATCAGTTCCCGCAGGGCATGGGCTTTCACGCGTGCCTTTACGCGGGTGGTCTTTTCCATCTGCTGAGCCTTGCCGCCGTAATACTGGATCTTATCCAGATCCTTCACTACCGCCTGGTCGCCGCCCCGGCCCAGGGCCATATCAATAGAGGTTCGGGCATACTCATAGTTCTGAGCGTAGCTTTCCCCGTTCATTCCGATTCCGATGCTTAAGGTGACAGCCATTTCATTTCCAATATTGACCGTCTTTACATCCTCTAAAATGGGGAAACGGGATTCCTGCATCTGAATCATATACTGCTGGCGGATCACGAAGAAATACTTGTCCTTCTCGATCTTCTTTACAATGCCGTTCATGGAAGAAATGTATTTGCTGATCTTACGGTCGATGAGGGCCGTAAGCAGTGAGCGGCGCACTTCCTCCACGCTTTCAAGCGCTTCTTCATAGTTGTCAAGGTAGATCAGACCTGCCACCAGCTTCTGGTCATTGATCTGCTGCTTATATTTTAATGTCTGTGTCTCGTCAATGAGATAAACCGCCGTAATTCGGCTCTCGCCGGGCTCCAGTCCGTTATCCGCCGCAGCCTGAGCCAGCGGATCCATCACAAGCTCCCGCAGGTCCACCCGGTAATTCCTCTCGGAAAAAGAGCTGTGGATGCTTACCGTCTCCCCGCCTGTGGACAGCATTTCCTTCGTAATCTCCGGAAACAGCGCCGTCAGGCTTGGCGGAACCGTCTTATCCTCTTCCAAAATGGACTCAAACTCCCGGTTCATCCACAAAAGGCGGCCGGTTCGGTCCGCTACCGCGTAGGGAACCAGCATTTCCCTTAAGATCCCCTGCCTGCTCTGATCATAGCTTTCTGAAAATGCAATCAGACCTGCCAGGATCCCCCTTTTTCTGGAGATGTAAAGCCACAGCGCGATTCCAATGTAGACAAGAGTAAAAGCCGAAACAATGAGCCCCGCCGTAAACGATACCGCCCCCACAGCAGCCGTCAGCAGGATCATGAAGACTGTCAAATACAGCGGCCATTGCAGATATACGCGAAAGGTCCACCGCATCTTTCCTTTATCTTTCATATCTTTCCTCCAATCGTATCCGAAAATGGAATACGCCTATCTTATGGATTATACCATATCAAGGGGGATTCGTCCATGAAAAAACGGATTTTGGCAAATGTCCCCTGTGAATTTAAAAAATGGTTTACACAGCCGGGAGAATCTAATATAGTATGGATGGTAATACAAAACATTTTAAGAAATCAGGAGTTTCCATATGAAAAAGTCAGAGCTTATCAGAGAATGTTTTATCATCACCTTCGCCACACTGATCGTTTCTGCAGCCGTATTTTTCTTCCTTCTCCCCAGCCAGGTGTCGGTGGGAAGCATATCCGGCCTGGCAATGATCCTGGGAAATGTCATCCCCCTTCATATGTCCGTCATTACCTTTATACTGAACGGGATTTTGCTGATCGCAGGTTTTCTTCTGATCGGCAAAGACTTCGGCGCAAAGACCGTTTATACCTCCCTGCTGCTCCCTCTGTTTTTAAGAGTCTTTGAGATTTATTTTCCAGATTTTTCATCCATTAACGGCGATCCTTTCCTGGATATGGTCTGCTATATTTTTACCGTGAGCATCGGGCTTGCAATCCTGTTCCGTGAAAACGCTTCCTCCGGCGGGCTGGACATCATAGCAAAGCTGCTGAATAAATATCTGCACATGGATATGGGAAAGGCTATGGCGCTTCCCGGTATGTGCGTGGCTCTGTCCTCCATCCTGTTCTATGATAAAAAGCTGGTGGTTTTAAGCCTTTTGGGCACCTATTTAAACGGAATCGTGCTGGATCATTTTATATTCGGGCTGAACCTGAAAAAACGGGTCTGTATCATTTCGGAAAAGGAGGCCGAAATCCGGGACTTTATTCTTAACCGCCTTCACAGCGGAGCGACCCTATATGAGGGCCGGGGAGCGTATAATGACCAGCCCAGAACCGAGATCATTACCATTGTGGACAAAAACGAATACTCCCTCCTGATGTCCTACCTTTTGAAAACAGATCCCTCCGCCTTTGTCACTGTCTATACGGTCAGCGAGGTCATCTGCCGCCCAAAACAAAAGAGATAATTTTTTTCGCTCTCCCTATTGATTTTTCCATGTACTTATGGTATTATAATCACTGCTTATCAAACAAAGCATGGGCGAATTCCCGAGTGGCCAAAGGGGACAGACTGTAAATCTGCTGGCACTGCCTTCGGTGGTTCGAATCCACCTTC
>PPYE01293359.1_pt1 | contig 35140 bp, 34 predicted proteins | sample 1559881 | NCBI WGS metagenome assembly PPYE01 (sample SAMN08240022, study PRJNA423297) | Human gut metagenome, whole genome shotgun sequencing project.
AGCTCGAAAGAACCTCGCTAACGGCGGCGACATGGATCGCACGTAAGCGTCTAAAAAACAGACGCTAAGTGCTCGTACCAAGGCGCCATAGCCAAGTGGTAAGGCAGAGGTCTGCAACACCTTCATCACCAGTTCAAATCTGGTTGGCGCCTCTCAAAAAAGCCCGGAAAACCAAGGTTTTTCGGGTTCTTTTTTTGTCTTTTAGCGCTTGAAAAAATAATGAAAAAAGGAAAAGAAATGAGGTGTTGATGGTGGCAAAGACAGCAAATAATCTGCATAATTTAATTCCGATTTCTCAATTTAATGAAGGAAAGGCAGCGCAAATTTTTGACAGACTCCGCACAGAAAAAGAGTTGGTCGTATTAAAAAATAACCAGCCGTCTGCTGTGATACTATCACCGGAAGAATATACACGGCTTACGGAAATCGAAGAAGATTATCGGTTGCTTCTTGAAGCAAACAGCAGGCTTATAGAAAATGGAGATAAACCGGCCATTTCTTTTGAGAGTGTAATTCATGATCTAGGTATCACAGAAGAAGAACTGATTTGACAAACAAGCAGACAGGCGCAGGGAAAAGCATGATATATAAAATGTAGAGATAAGGGGCGAACATGGAAAGGGAGTGCCGCGCAATCATCGGATTAGAGGGTTGCGTGGCATTTTTGCTATATTTATGAAAAAATTGAAGTAATTAATCTTTCAGAAACAAAACCGAAATGCTTTGTAAATAAAGGAGGGCTATCCTGCTATCAGAACAAAGCGAAAGGAGAAAAAACATGGCGAAATCAAAACTGGTAAAAGCCAACGAGAAGATTGCCAAAAAAGTGACAGGCGGTTATAAAAAAATCGAGGAAGGCGTGGTTGGCGGGTATAAAAAGATTGAAGAGGGAGCAGTCGGCGGCTTTACAAAGATATCGGATTCTTTCGTAGATGAGTTCCTGACAAAGGACGGAGAGTCTGTGGAGGAAGCAAAGATGAGGCTGGCTGCAGAGCAGCAGAAAAGATACGAGGCAAGAATAGAGAGAAAGGTGAGGAAATAATCATGAAGAAAAGTAGTTTTGTAGCAATGATCTTAGGAACAGTTGGCGGAATTTTATTTGCGCTGGGGATGTGTATGGCGCTGATCCCGGAGTGGAACGCATTTAACCAGGGGATTATCATGGGCGTGATGGGGCTCGTGGTGCTGCTGGTCATGGTGCTGGTGTGGAGGAAGATGGAGAAGAAAAGCCCGATCCATCTGTCCGCAAAGATCATCGGTACCACGCTTCTTGGGATTGCAGGCGCACTTGTGCTTGGTGTTGGCATGTGCCTGACAATGGTGTGGAGTAATATGATCGTTGGGATCGTGGTCGGGCTTGTGGGGATCATCCTGCTTTTGTGTCTGATCCCGCTGACAAAGGGATTAAAATAGAAAAATCTATGTAATTGTATTTTCTTCCATCGGTGCATAGAGAGAGGGACAGTTTCTCATAAATCCCCAGTATCTGTCACCATAGGACCAGTGCCACCATTCCGAGGGATAATTGACAAAACCCTCCTCTGTAAGGAGCTGTGTCAGGAGACGGCGGTTTCCGGCGGCTTCTTCGGAGATGGTGTCGCAGGAAGAATAGGTCCGGTATTCCGGAGGGGACGGTTCATCGTTGTATTCAGTTCCCATATCCACTTCTTTTCCGTCTTTCATGAGAGTCAGATCAATGGCGCCTCCAGTGGCATGACCGGCCACTTCCACAGGGGCGACAAACTGACAGGTCATTCCGTAGAGTTCGTCTTTTTCTGATTCCGGATAATTCTTCTGACATTCTTCATAGTAATCATTAAAACATTTTTTCTGCTGGGCCGGAGAGCGGTAAATTTCTTTGATCAGGAACTGCCAGCCTTCCGGAAGCTTTTCGGCTGCGCGGACAAGCCGAAGAGCTGCGTCTTCCCGCATATAACAGAAGAAAGGAGAGTCGTTTTCGATACGGCTCCTTGTTTCGTCGATGAGAATATTTTTATGGATTCCCCGCATGGAGACCATCTTTTCCGGACGGTTTTCGCAGTCCACCTGGCGGATCCTGGGATCATCTAACAGTACCATTTCTGTCATGCAGAACACCTCCAACTTTCATTTATAAGTAAAGAATGCGCTGAAAAAGGAGTCTTGTCAAGACCTGCGGGTAGACAGTGTCCAGTCGGGACCAAACCTGCAGGTTTTCACTCCGTAACCAATCCATAGCTTCTGCTGCGGAATATTCTCAATTATAATGGAACTAGAAATGTAAGAAGCAGCAAAACAGATGGAGGTGGCTGGTGCGGTGAAGAGATATAAATTACTGGCAGTTATGCTGGCGGTGGCTGCCCTGGCAGCAGGCTGCGGGCAGGAAGAGAGGAGTGGACGTGAAACACAGACGGAGGAAACCGGCGGAGCAGGCAGCTCGGAACAGGCGGGACAGACAGAACCGGCAGAGGAGGCGGCAGATATGACAGATGGAGAAACTGTGACAAATGCATCACTTCCGGAAGAACTGGCGCAGATTCCCCGGGAATATTTTGAAGAGTCAGATTCTCCGGGAACCCTGGTGGAGCTGACCTATGATACCTATGAATCTATGTCCTATGAAGAACAGGATCAGGTGCTGAAAAAGAGGGCGATCGTGTACCTGCCTTACGGCTATTCGGAAGATGAACAGTATAATGTGTTTTATTTGATGCATGGCGGGTGGAGTAATGAAACGACTTATCTGGGAACGCCGGAGAGGCCGAACGAATTTAAAAATGTTCTGGATAACGGGATTGCGGATGGAAAAATCCGTCCCATGATCGTGGTGTGTCCTACCTATAATAATGAGAGTGAATCGGACAGCTCCAGTTATTCGCTGGCGCTCCGGCTGACGGAGAATTATCACAATGAGCTGCTGGGTGATCTGATTCCGGCGGTGGAAGGTACTTACAGCACATATGCCGAGGATACTACAGCTGAGGGGATTCGTGCTTCCAGGGATCACCGGGCGTTTTGTGGATTTTCCATGGGATCGGTGGCTACCTGGCGGACGTTCCAGTACTGTCTGGACGATTTCCGATATTTTCTGCCTTCCAGCGGAAGCCTGACGGCGGATGGGGAGGATGGGACCTTTCGATATGCCAATAATGAAAAAGAAGGGAATCTATACTTCCTGGAACAGGAGGGTGGAACCCACAATGGAGATTATGCAATGGAATACTTTTATAACGGACTTTGCTGGATCTGGCAGTAAGAGGCATTAAGCCTCTGCCAGCTCCAGCATTTTATTTACAAACACTTTTGCGTGTTCTTCGTCCAGGCTGTCCGGATGGGTCAGCGCTTCGTCAAAATTGTGGATGAACATATCCATCTGAGCGGCGTTTTCGGCTGTACGCATGGATTCATATTTCTGGCGGACTTTCTGGGGCATTTTCCCCTGGCATAGGAAAGCGCCAAGATATCTGTTGTCGTTTTCAATCCAGGCACTGACATTTTTTTCAATGGTGTGGTAATAGTCCGGCGAATTTCCCATGCCGCAGGTGGCAAACAGGGCGATCTGCTTCTGGGAGAGTCCGCTGAGAAAATCACTGATTTCCATGCTGCAGGTGCCGCGGTGAACACAAAAACCAATGAAATAAATTTTTGCTTCAGGAATGTGTTTGTCGGTGTGTATATCAATTAAATCTTTAGATGTTCCGGGCAGATGGGCAAAAATAGTGGCGGCAATCTTTTTGGTGTTGCCGGATTCGCTTTGATAAAGGACAAGATAATCTAACATTATAATGCTTCCTTTCTTTAACTTTTTTTAATAAATGTGGCGTTGCATTTTGGACAGCGGATCTCGATACGTCCCTTCCCGCGGGGGATCCGGATTTTTTGTTTGCAGACCGGACATTTGTAGATGTGATGGGTCTTGCGCTGCTGCATCATGTTTTTCTGTCGGGCGAAGAAGAGACGCAGCTTATAGGTTTTATCCAGATACCATTGGTTTTCTGCGGAACGTTTATAGATGTTCCGGGAAAACATGCGGAAATAGGCATAGATGATTAAGGCCCAGGACAGGGTGACCAGCACCAGACTGTCAGTCCATCCGGCAGTCAGCATGGCTATCAGGCCGACGATGACTAAACATTTTCCGAGGGAGTCCATACCGTATCTCCCGTACATAAAACGCATTATTTTTTCTTTCAAAGAATCTCACACTCCTAAATAATCTTTGAGGGACGTATCCCGGTTGTCTTATACGTCTAATCATAAGGCTTGCAGGGGGAAAGTCAATAAACTGGCGATAAAAAATATATAAAGTTTTTTTCCCGGTGGGGATGTGGTATAATAATCGCACAGGTGCGATCCGGGCCGGCAGGCCGGCCCGCCCTGCTGCGCAGGGATTATACCAACAATCCACGGCTTGGGAAGTAAATGCCGCTTATGCGTCGCTTCCTTCCCTGCGCACGTGGTATAATGATCGCACATGAAAGCATTAGGAATTTTAGGAAAGGCGGGGGAAAGATGGAAGAACTGACCAGACTGATCCGGGAGGATATGAAGCCGGCGCTTGGCGTGACGGAGCCTGGAGCTATTGCATTTGCTGTAGCCAGTGCAAAGAAGCATACGTCCGGAGAGGTCAAGCATGTGAAGGTGGCGCTGAATTCCGGAATGTATAAAAATGCCTTTACCTGCGGGATCCCGGGTTCCGCCAGATTTGGGAATCTGTATGCGGCGGCTCTGGGCGCTGTGGCGGCAAATGCGGATAAAGGGCTTCAGTCTCTGGAGGATATCACCAGAGAGGATGACAAGCAGGCGGCCCGGATGGTGGAGCAGGGCATGGTGGAGGCTGTGATGGATCATATCGGCTCAGAGATCACTATCGACGCCGTGGTGGAGACGGAGCAGGACACTTGTACAGTGCGTATCCGTGGAAGTCATACCAATATTACGGAGATTGAGAAGAACGGCGCACGTATCTGGAGTGCGGAAGAGACGGTGCGGGGGAAAGCCCGGGGAGAAGAGAGAGAGGAAGTTCCAAAGATCCATAAATATACGTTACATGAGATTTTTACATATATTAAGAAGGTTCCGGAAGAGGAAATCAGATTCATACAGGAAGCGTTTTCCATGAATCTTGAGCTTCTGGAGGAAGGCCTGGAATCAGGAAGGGCAGTGATCGCCGGGCAGCTGCTCAGAGAAAATGGCGGAGAGAGGATCTCCGGGGACTGTCTGAAGACAGCCCAGCTGCTCTGTAATGGAGCAATCGAGGCAAGGGTGCTGGGGCTTAGCCGGCCTGCCATGAGTATTACCGGCAGTGGAGCTCATGGGATCATTGCGACGATGCCTCTGTATGCCTGTCAGCAGGTAGAGGAGCTTCCGGAAGAAATGCTTCTTCGGGCGGCTGCGCTTAGCTATCTGATCACTATGTATATCAAAGAGTATTCAGGAAAGCTGTCGGCCTTTTGCGGCTGCGGCATAGCGGCGGGCACGGGAATGGCCTGCGGTCTTACTTTTATGAAGGGCGGAGATGAGAAGGCGATAGAACGGGTGATCCGTAACATGGCAAGCGGCCTTACCGGCATGATCTGTGACGGAGGCAACCATGGCTGCGCTATGAAGGGGATTGTAGCGGTGGACGCGGCATTCCGGGCGGTGGACCTGGCGCTTCAGGGAGTCAGCATCGAAGAGATCCATGGCATCAATGGGCGGACTCCGGAGGATACCATGCGGTATATGGGACTGATCGCGTCTCCGGGAATGACCGGGACAGAAAAGACGATCGTAGAGATCATGGAGCAGAAGGGTTAGAAAAAGCGGAATGGCAAGAAAAAAATATCACAGGGGAAGAAAAAGAGAAAAAAAGAAAAGCAATCTTATATTAAACATGATTCTGGTGCTGGCTCTGATCGTTTTTGCGGTCTCGGCTTATCAGCTGTTTGGAATCATCAAGGGATATATGGACGGCAGGAACGAATATGAAGAGATTCGTGACCTGGCCATTGAAAGCAGTGGCGGCGATGACGAACCGGAGGGGTTCAGAGTTAATTTTGACGAGCTTCTGGCGGTTAATCCGGATACCATTGGATGGATCAGGTTTTCACCGGAGCCCGCGATCATCAATTATCCGATCGTTCAGGGAGAGGATAATGAGGAATATCTGCACAAGACATTTTCGGCGAATGAGAATACTCTGGGAGCGATTTTCCTGAATGCCGGGAACAGCCCGGATTTTTCGGACCGCAATTCCATCGTTTACGGACACCGCATGAAGGATGGATCCATGTTCCGGCACCTGCAGGACTATGAGGATCAGTCCTTCTGGGAGAGCAATCCTTATTTCTATATCTATACGCCGGATGGAAGGGAGATTACCTATCATATCTATTCGGTAGGACAGGTGGAGGATACGTCGGATACCTATCTGACTTCTTTTGCGTCGGATGAAGATTATCAGGCGTTCCTTGATATGACAAAGGAAATTTCCTTATATGATACGGGGGTGGAGGTGACGACAGAGGACACCATCGTTACCCTGTCCACCTGTACCAGCGCCAGTGACGAGCACAGATTTGTGGTGCGCGGAGTAAAGGAGAGTGAGGTGAACCTGAACCAGTGATGAAAAAGGAATATGTATATGAAGTGGGGGATGTCGTAACTCTGAAAAAACCACATCCCTGCGGAAGCAAAGAGTGGGAGATCTTAAGAGTGGGGGCAGACTTTCGCCTGAAGTGTCTGGGGTGCGGACACCAGATTATGATCGCACGCCGGATTGTAGAGAAAAACACGAAAGATTTAAAGAAAAAGGCTTGAAACAGGCACCAAAATATGATATCATGTTAAACCGTGATACGTGAAATTTGTCGGGAAAATACCGGCGGATACCCTTGTTCCCTCAAAGCATGAGGGGGCCAAAAGACCAGAAGGAGGTGCAAAGACGACATGAATAAGTACGAATTAGCTGTTGTTGTCAGTGCAAAAATCGAAGATGACGAGAGAGCACAGGTAATCGAGAAGGTAAAAGCTTTAGTAGAGCGTTTCGGTGGCCAGATCTCTGACGTCGATGAATGGGGTAAGAAGAAATTAGCTTACGAAATTCAGAAGATGAAAGAAGCATACTACTATTTCATCCACTTCGAGTCTGATGCTACGACTCCAGGCGAAATCGAGCAGAGAATTCGCATCATGGATAACGTGATCAGATATTTATGCGTTAGACAGGAAGCATAAGCAGGAAGTAGAGGTAAGATATGAATAAAGTAATTTTGATGGGACGCTTAACCAGAGACCCGGAAATCCGGTATTCACAGGGAGATAATCCGACAGCGGTGGCAAGATATACCCTTGCGGTGGACAGAAGATTTCGCCGTAATGGCGACGGAGACCAGAGTGCGGACTTCATCGGATGCGTTGCATTTGGACGCAGTGCTGAGTTCGCAGAGAAATATTTCCGTCAGGGTCTGAAGATCATCGTGACCGGAAGAATCCAGACAGGAAGTTATACCAACAGAGACGGACAGAAGGTCTACACGACGGATGTAGTCGTAGAGGATCAGGAGTTTGCTGAGAGCAAATCTGTCAGTGACGCAAATGCAGGAAGCTTCCATGCGGCGGCCCCTTCACCGGCTCCGGCGCCAGTTTCTGATGCGGGTGACGGCTTCATGAATATTCCAGATGGAATTGATGAGGAATTACCATTTAACTAGGCACCGAACACTTAATGAGCGGGAGCCGTAAGGCATGCGCGGATTTAGTGAAAGGGCCGTTCTGCCGAACTTGGTGAGGCAGAACTTCATCGTATGAAAAGAAAGGAGAGTCGAATCATGGCTTACGATAAAGCAGCTCGTCCGGAAAGCGGATTCAAGAGAAGGCCAGGCGGACGCAGAAGAAAAAAAGTTTGTGTATTCTGTGGTAAAGAGAACAACGAGATCGATTACAAGGATGTAGCAAAATTAAGAAAATACATCTCTGAAAGAGGAAAGATCCTTCCGAGAAGAATCACAGGAAACTGTGCAAAACATCAGAGAGCGCTGACTGTTGCTATTAAGAGAGCTCGTCACATTGCTCTGATGCCGTACGTACAGGAGTAATTGATTTAGTTTGTATAAGTAAATGAGCGAAAAGCCTTTAGGTGCTGGAGAGCCGGCATTTAAAGGCTTTTTTCTGTATCCGGGGATTTGTGGAAAAATTATCATCCTTCCCTGTTCAAAAATGTCAAGAGATTTTTGGATAAAAAATTTCACAAAAAAAGAGAAATAGCATATCGTTGCACTTATAGACTAAAGTACGAAAAAGTGTAGTAAATATAATGTTTCTGAAAAAAACGGCATTGATCTTATTTAATCAATGAAAAGTTGATATTGTATATATTGCATAAAAAATGTGAAAAATAAATGTCCAGCATTGACAAATAAGTGAAAAATGGGTATGGTATTAAACGGACTGCGCAGGAAAAAAAGAATAGAATATCCTGAAATTGGTATTCAAAGGAGATGAAACAATGGAACGGGAAAATATGTGGAAACAGTATTCTCCTGAACAGCTTGCAGAATTGGAAGAGGTAAGCAGCCGGTATAAGGAGTGCCTGAATTTGGGTAAAACGGAGCGGGAATGTGTGGCGCTTGCAATTTCCATGGCCGAGGCAAAGGGGTATAAAAACCTGAAGGACTGCATAGCGGGCCGGGAAGAACTTCATCCCGGCGACAAGGTATATGCGGAACGGATGGGGAAGATCCTTGCTTTGTTTATGTTGGGGGACCGGCCGCTGGAAGAAGGCATGAACATTCTTGGGGCGCATATTGACTCCCCTCGTCTGGATGTTAAGCAAAATCCTTTATACGAAGATGCGGATATGGCTTATCTGGACACGCATTATTATGGCGGGATAAAGAATTATCAGTGGACGGCAATCCCGCTGGCACTGCACGGAACAGTGTCTAAGAAGGACGGGACCGTACAGACCATCGTGATCGGGGAAAAAGACGATGAGCCTGTTTTGGTCGTTTCAGACCTTTTGGTCCATCTTGCCGGGGAACAGATGGATAAAAAGGCGAGTGTGGTGATTGAAGGAGAAAACCTGGATGTTCTTGTGGGGGCAAGGCCGATGGCGGAATCTGGAGATCAGAAAGAAAAAGAGCTTGTAAAGGCGGAAATCCTCCGGTATCTGAATGAAAATTATGGGATTGAAGAAGAAGATTTTCTTTCCGCAGAGCTGGAAATTGTCCCGGCGGGGAAAGCAAGGGACTGTGGACTTGACAGAAGCATGATCCTTTCCTATGGGCAGGATGACAGGATCTGTGCGTTTACATCTCTGTTTGCATTGCTGGAGACAGAAAAGACCAGCAGGACAGCGTGCTGTATCCTGGTGGATAAAGAAGAAATCGGAAGTGTGGGCGCAACGGGGATGCAGTCCAGATTTTTTGAGAATACAGTGGCGGAGCTGGTAGCGCTGACAGTCGGGGAGTCGGCGCTGAAAACAAGACGGGCACTGGAAAATTCTTACATGCTTTCTTCTGATGTCAGTGCGGGATTTGATCCATTGTATGCGGATGCATTTGAGAAAAAGAACACGGCTTATCTTGGCAGGGGACTGTGCCTGAATAAGTACAGCGGCAGCCGTGGAAAGAACGGGTCGAATGATGCAAATGCAGAGTATATCGCAAAGCTGAGGAAAGTGTTTGACGACAATCATGTGGGATTCCAGACGGCTGAATGGGGAAAAGTTGACGTAGGCGGGGCAGGAACGATCGCTTACATCATGGCCGGATACGGGATGAACGTGATTGACAGCGGCATGGCGCTTTTGTCTATGCACGCGCCCTGGGAAACATCCAGTAAGGCGGATGTTTATGAGGGATACAAAGGATACAAGGCATTCTTGAGAGAAATGGAATAAAGTGGTATTTGAGAGGAATCGTAAATGGGAACAACAGCTAAGAAAAAGTATCCAAAAGGATTTTGGATCTGTGGGTGTACGGAAATTTTCGAACGTTTGTCGTATTATCTTGGACGTTCACTGATTTTGATTTTTGTAACAGCTTCTGTGGCAGAGGGAGGACTGGGGCTCTCCAATTCACAGGGCGCGACGATGCAGTCGCTTTTGACAGCGTTTGCTTACTTGGGGCCATTGATCGGCGGGGTAGTGGCCGACCGGTGGATCGGCGGACGCTACACGACTCCGGTGGGAATGCTGATCGTTGGCATTGGCTATTTCTGCGGGTCGCTGGCAACAAGCCCGACGATGGTATATGTGATGATTTTCTGTGTGAGTGCAGGTCTAGGCCTGTTTAAGAACGGGGCTATGATCGGACGTATCGTGACAGATAAGGATCAGATCGACGGGGCGTTTTCTATCCGTTATTCTCTGGTAAACACCGGAGCATTTATCGGAACATTTGCAGTAGGAATTCTTTACAAAGACGTATTTGCACATGACGGCGTGCTTGGATTTTCGCCATGCTTTAAGCTGGCGGCATTGTCCATGTTCCTGGGAGCGATCTGGTTCACCTGGGGATGGCGCTTCATGGGAGACGTAGGAAAGAAACCGTTCAAGCTTGAAAAGACAGCTGAAGAGCTTGAGATGGAGAAACAGCGGAAGGAAGAGGAAAAGAACATGAAGCACCAGCCGCTGACACTGGTAGAGAAGAAGCGTATGGGTGCGATCTTCCTGGTGTCCGGATTCTCTATCATCTTCTGGATCTTCTGGAACCTGGCATATCTGCCGGTCTACTATTACTGGACCGAGAACATGAACTGGGTGGTGGCAGGCTACGAAGTGCCGACTACATGGTTTGACGCGGCAAACTCCTTCTTCTGTGTAGTATTCGGACCGTTGACCGCAATGCTGTGGGCAAAGCTTTCCGCAAGACCGCAGGGAGATATGAGCCTGTTCCGCAAGACGGGTATCGGAATCGGTATCCTGGGTATTGCGTATCTGTTCTTTGCAGCCCTGGATGTTGCCCGGGGCGGTGAAAAAATCAGTGTGTTGTGGTTGATCGTTTTTGCGGCAATTTTTACACTGGGAGAAATGTTCTTTTCGCCGCTTGGCCATGCATTCATCAGTAAATATTCGCCAAGCCGGTACCTTTCAACAATGATGGCGGTTTGGGGAATCGCAACCTTTATCTCTTCTCTGTGCTACGGCCCGCTGTATGGAGCCACATTTGAAGGCGGCTTCAAATTTACAAGCGTGTGTATCGTGATCGCGATCATCGCTGCGGTATCTGCAATCGTGCTGTTTGTACTGGACAAGAGACTGTCAAAGCTGGTAGAAGACTAAGAAATAGAGAAGGTGTTCAAAAATGGAGATAAAAGAACGGATTGTTAAGCTGCGGGAACAGATGAAAGAAAAAGGGATCGATATCTATATCGTCCCGACTGCAGATTTTCATCAGACCGAATATGTAGGAGAATATTTTAAAGCCAGAAAATTCATCACTGGCTTTTCAGGATCTGCCGGGACGGCAGTAATCACAAAAACGGAGGCACGGCTCTGGGTAGACGGCAGATATTTTATCCAGGCGGCAAAGCAGATCGAGGGCACGACGGTGGAAATGATGAAGATGAACCAGCCGGGAGTGCCGACCATCGACGAGTATCTGGAAGAAACTCTCGGCGAGGGCGAGACGCTTGGATTTGACGGACGTGTTGTGTCTATGGGAGACGGGCTCCGCTATAAGGCGATTGTAGAAAGAAAGAACGGAAAGATTATTTACGATTATGACCTGATCGACGCGATCTGGGAAGACCGTCCGCCGCTTTCCAGGGAACCTGCGTTTATCCTGGAGCAGAAGTACGCAGGCGAGACAACGGCCAGTAAACTGGCGCGGATCCGGGAGTATATGAGAAACTGCGGAGCTAATGTGCACGTGCTGACTACTATCGACGATATCTGCTGGACTTTAAATATCCGTGGAAATGACATTGAGTTCTTCCCGCTGGTGCTGTCCTATGCGATCATTACGATGGACAGGATGCATCTGTATATTGACGAGACAAAGCTTAGCGATGAGATGAAGGAAGTCCTGGCGGCTGACGATGTGGTCCTGCATCCATATAATGATATTTATGAGGACATCAAAGCATACGGGGAGGGAGATTGCCTCCTGCTGGATCCGGTAAGAGTGAATTATGCTATGTACAGCAACATCTCCGACAAGGTTCGCAAGGTAGAGGAACGGAATCCGGAGATCCTGTTCAAGGCCGTCAAGAATCCGGTGGAGATCGAAAATATGCGCAAAGCTCAGATCAAGGACAGTGTGGCTCACGTGAGATTTATGAAGTGGTTAAAGGAAAACGTGGGCAAGATGAAGATCACAGAGATGAGCGCATCCGACAAGCTGGATGAGTTCCGTGCTGAGATGGGCGGATTTATCCGTCCAAGCTTCGAGCCGATCTCTTCCTATGGAGAACATGCGGCGCTCTGCCACTACACCTCTTCGCCGGAGACCGATGTAGAACTGAAGGAAGGAAATATTTTCCTGACAGATACCGGGGCCGGATTTTATGAAGGATCCACTGACATTACCAGGACCTATGCGCTGGGCGAGATACCGGACATCATGAAAGAGCACTTTACTTTGATCCTGATGTGCAACTTAAGCCTGGCAAGCGCAAAATTCATGGAAGGCTGCGTGGGAATGAACCTGGACCTGCTGGCAAGAAAGGCGTTGTGGGACAGAGGACTTGACTTTAACCATGGAACCGGGCACGGCCTTGGCTACCTTTTGAGCATCCATGAGTCACCGGCGGGATTCCGCTGGAGATACCGTCCGGGCGAGACTGCCGAGCTTATGGAAGGCATGATCATGACGGACGAGCCTGGAATCTACTTCGAAGGCTCTCACGGCGTACGTCTGGAGAACGAGATCCTGGTGCGCAAAGGCGAGAAAAATGAATACGGCCAGTTCATGTATTTCGAGCCCATCACTTATGTCCCGATGGATCTGGATGCGGTGAAGGTAGAAATGCTGTCGGAAGAATATAAAACATTGCTGAACGATTACCATAAAACCGTATACGAAAAAGTTTCGCCATATCTGAACGACGAAGAAAAAGAATGGCTGAAAAAATATACCAGAGAGGTATAGATTGGGGACGTACACCTTTGCAAAAGGTGTACGTCCCCAATTGCGTTAGCCGGTGTCCCTATCTGCATTTTGCCCTGTCCCCAAGTGGACGATTATGTGATTTTTTTGTACTTTTATGAAAATACATTTGCCCAATCTTGTTTTTGAAATTGCTTTTTGGTACTATGGGACTAGAAATGCTTTTATGCAATTAAATATGAAAGAGAGGAACAGCTTGTGGATGTGGAGATCCTTCAGAACAGCAGCGAGCTTGAGATGACCAGGCCATTTCGGGTGGAAACGCTCCTGTGGGGAACGAAAAAGATCCCGGAGACCTATGGCTACCTTGGCTTTGTGCCGGGGGATGGCTTTTATCTGAAGATGGTATGTGAGGAGGCGGATCCCCTCAGGACATATACCGAAGATCAGGATCCGGTTTACCAGGACAGTGCGATGGAAGCTTTTGTCATGTTTGAATCGGACCGGGAAAGGGAAGGCTTCCCGATTTATATGAATCTTGAGGTAAATGCAAATGGTGCGCTGCTGGCGGCTTATGGGAAGGAGCGAGTCTACCGGTCTTATTTTTCCAAAGATGAGGTTCAGGCATTTTCCTGCAAAGCATGTATAGAGAGCGACAGGTGGAGCATTACGCTCAAGATTCCGCTTTCGGTTTTAGAGCAGATATACGGACCGCTGCATCTGGAGGAGGGAAGTCAGTTCCGGTGTAATTTCTATAAGATATCAGAGACGGCGGCATGTGAGCATTATGCGTCTTATTCGCCGGTGCTGTCGGAGACGCCGGACTTTCATCTCCCGGAATTTTTCGCATCTGCGAAGCTTGTCAGAAGAGAGAGGTAGGAGGTTATTATGAGGATTTACAAAGTAAAAGACTATGGGGAAATGAGCAGAAAGGCCGCAAATATTATTTCGGCCCAGGTAATCTTAAAGCCGGACTGTGTGCTGGGACTGGCTACCGGATCAACACCGGTGGGAACCTACCGCCAGCTGGTAGAATGGTATGAAAAGGGAGATCTGGATTTTTCAGAGGTGCGTACTGTCAACCTGGACGAGTACAAGGGACTGCCCAGAGAAAATGACCAGAGTTACTATTACTTCATGCATGAGAACCTGTTTGATAAGGTGAATATCAAACCGGAGAATACAAATCTTCCGGATGGCACAAAAGAAGACAGTGAAGAAGAGTGCGCACGCTATGAAGCGCTGATCCGTTCCATGGGCGGAGTGGATCTGCAGCTTCTTGGACTGGGACACAATGGACATATCGGGTTCAATGAGCCGGCAGAAGACTTCGCAAAAGAGACGCACTGTGTGGATCTTACAGAACGCACGATCGAAGCCAACAAACGGTTCTTCGCCTCCGCAGATGATGTTCCGCGCCAGGCTTACACCATGGGAATCGGCACCATCATGCGTGCAAAGAAGATCCTTCTGGTAGTCAGCGGGGAGGATAAGGCTGAGACAGTGGCAAAAGCATTCTTCGGACCGGTGACTCCGGAGGTGCCGGCATCCATCCTGCAGCTGCATGAGGATGTAACGATCGTGGCAGATGAAGCTGCGCTTTCCAAAGCGCCCTGCTAGATAGCGCAGATGTCTTCAGGCCCTGCCGGACGTGTCCTTAAGGCTCTCCGTTAAACCGGGCTTCGGCCATGGCTTTGATGGAGGAGGCGTACTCCGAGGGCGTCATGCCGGTTGTCTTTTTGAACTGCCGGGAAAAATAATGAATCGATGTGTAGCCAAGGTGCTCGGAGATCTGGGTGAAATTCATCCGCCCTGTCCGTATCATTTCCTTGGCTGCATTAATCTTCATATGTGAAAAATATTCGATAATGCCAAGGCCGCACCGCTCCTTAAACAGTTTCTGGAGCTGGGAGCGGCCGATTATATTGTCCCTGCAGATCTGTTCGATGGTCACATGGCCGTTTAAATGCACCTCCAGATATTCGATGATCTGGCGAAGCGTTTCCATATCATTTTTCTCTTTGGTACTCTTCAAAGGCTCCGGCGAGGCCGGCTCTGTGGATGAAGAGGGCCGGCTGTACCGGCGGATCAGGTGGATCAGGAGATGCTCCAGGTGAAGACGGATCATCTGCTGTGCCCCGAACTTGTCCGGGTTTTTCAGCGGCATGTTCTGAAGATAAGGATCGTCCAGACGGCAGTCGAAGCACCACCTTGCTTCGGCGATGATCTCTGCAAGCAGATTGTGTTCGGTCTTATCGATCTTAAAATGCCGTTTCTGAAAAAACTGCATGGCCTCATCCTGACAGCCGAAAGAGACGACCATCAGGTTGGGTGCGATTTCTCCGGTAGCCTTTACCGCATGAAATTCATTGGGTGGATGAAACAAAAGATCACCCTTTTTCAGGATCAGGTGCTCAGAACCTGCCGTAACGCCCACTTCTCCTTTATCGACACAGATAAATTCCCAGAAATCATGGGATTCTCCCTCAAAAGAAAAGGTGTTCATATATTCAAAATAATGAATACTGAAAATTTTATCAATGGATATAGAATTTTCCAGATGAATACCGTTGTAACTCACTGTGTTCTCCTTTATGTTTCGAATTGTTTCAAATGACTCTAGTATCATCATACTCTATTATTTGCAGAAAATCAAAGAAAAGGATGGAAAATTGTGCAAATCAAAGATAAAATAGTATAAAGCATATTTTTATGAAGTCAATTACAATAAAGACAAGAAGGAAACAGAACAAAATTAAAGGAGGAAGCGGTATGAATAAACCAGTGTTAGTGATCATGGCGGCAGGTATGGGGAGCCGGTATGGCGGACTTAAGCAGATCGATCCGGTAGACGAGGACGGGCATATTATCATGGATTTTTCCATGTTTGACGCCAGGCGGGCAGGATTTGAGAAGGTAATCTTCATTATTAAAAAAGAAAATGAAGCGGACTTCCGGGAGGCTGTGGGCGACCGTATGTCAAAGTATATGGAAGTCTCATATGCGTTCCAGGAGCTTTCAAATATCCCGGAAGGATATGCAGTGCCGGAGGGCCGCATAAAGCCATGGGGAACGGCACATGCGGTCTTAAGCTGCATCGATCAGATCGACGGACCTTTTGCGGTAATCAATGCAGATGATTATTATGGGCAGGAAGCATTTCAGCTGATCTATGACTATCTGTCCAGCCATCAGGATGATGACAAGTATCGTTATACAATGGTAGGTTATCATCTGGGGAACACGGTGACGGATAATGGACATGTGGCCCGCGGGATCTGCGATATGAATGAGAAAGGAGAACTGGTGTCTATCCATGAACGCACCCGGATTGAAAAACGGGACGGAGGGATCGCATTTACTGAGGATGACGGAAAGACCTGGACATTTGTACCGGCAGACACCACTGTTTCCATGAATATGTGGGGATTTTCAAAGAGCATCCTGGAAGAGATCCGGGACGGATTTCCGGCGTTCTTAGACCGGGGGCTGAAGGAGAACCCGATGAAATGCGAGTATTTCCTGCCGGCAGTTGTAAGCGGTCTGGTAGAAAAGGACCAGGCATCGGTAGCGGTCTTAAAGTCGGCAGACAAGTGGTATGGGGTAACTTATAAAGAGGATAAGCCTGTTGTTGTTGCGGCACTTCGCAGGATGAAAGAAGAGGGGCTTTATCCGATGCATTTATGGGAGGAATAAAAATGGAGCCAGTAACAAATGAACAGAAGCTGGAAGCGATCGGGCATTTTCCATTTGAAGGAAAGCTGATGAGTGCAGAGGCTTATGGAAGCGGACATATCAATGACACCTTTCTTCTGGTCTACCAGATCGGAGCGATGGGACAGATCCGGGTGATCCTGCAGAGAATGAACAAGGATGTATTTACAGACCCGGTATCCCTGATGGAAAATATCACCGGCGTAACCTCTTATCTGCGGGAGCGGATTGAGGAAAACGGAGGGGATCCGGACCGGGAGACGCTGAACGTGATCCCTGCGGCGGACGGAAAGCCCTACTACAAGGATTCCAAAGGAGATTACTGGAGAGCATACAAATTTATCACGGATGCTACCAGCTATGACCAGGTGGAGAATCCGGAGGATTTCTATCAGAGTGCGGTGGCCTTCGGAAACTTTCAGCGATTGCTGGCGGATTATCCGGCCGGTACGCTGCATGAGACGATCAAAGGCTTTCATGACACCAGAGCGCGGTTCGAGGTGTTTAAGAAAGCTGTGGAAGAGGACGTGATGGGAAGAGCAGCTTCCGTGCAAAAGGAAATCCAGTTTGTGCTGGACCACAAAGATGTGGCGGATTATCTGTGCGAGCTGCTGGAAAAAGGTGAAATCCCGCTGCGTGTTACCCACAATGATACCAAGCTTAACAATATCATGATCGACCATAAGACCGGAAAGGGAATCTGCGTCATTGACCTGGATACCGTTATGCCGGGGCTTGCGGTCCACGACTTTGGAGACTCCATCCGGTTTGGAGCCAGCACGGCTGCTGAAGACGAGAAGGATCTTTCTAAGGTGTCTTGCAGCATGGAGCTGTTTGAACTGTATGCAAAAGGATACATTGAAGGCTGCGGCGGAAAGCTGACGGATAAGGAGATCGAACTTCTGCCGATGGGAGCTAAGACCATGACCTTTGAGTGCGGAATGAGGTTCCTGACAGATTACCTTCAGGGTGATACTTATTTTAAGGTCCACAGGGAGGGACATAACCTGGACCGCTGCCGGACTCAGTTCAAGCTGGTTGAAGATATGGAGCAGAAGTGGTATACTATGAACGAAATTGTTAAGAAGCTGAGCAGTCAAGCGTAAAGAAAAGTTATAAACTAGGAGGTATCGAGATGGCAAAAATACTGATCACAGGCGGTGCCGGATATATCGGAAGCCACACTGCACTGGAGCTTTTGAATGAAGGATACGAAGTAGTCGTATATGATAATCTTTGCAATTCTTCACAGGAATCTCTTCGGAGAGTCGAGGAGCTGACAGGAAAGACTGTCAAATTTTATGAGGGCGATGTGCTGGACGGTGCGGCTCTGGAAGCAGTGTTCCGTGCGGAAAATGTGGATGCGGTAATCCACTGTGCGGCGCTTAAGGCAGTCGGGGAGTCGGTGCAGAAGCCGCTCGAATACTATCAGAATAATATTACCGGAACACTGACGCTGATGGATGTGATGAACCGTGTGGGTGTCAAGAATATCGTGTTCAGTTCTTCCGCTACCGTTTACGGAAGCCCGGAGGAGATGCCGATCACAGAAAGCTGCCCGAAGGGACAGTGCACCAATCCTTACGGATGGACCAAATCTATGATGGAGCAGATCATGTCCGATGTTCAGAAGGCAAATCCGGACTGGAACGTGATCCTTCTGCGGTACTTCAATCCGGTAGGGGCACACAAGAGCGGACGTATCGGAGAGGATCCAAAGGGAATTCCCAACAACCTGATGCCGTATATTTCTCAGGTGGCAGTCGGAAAGCTCGAGAAGCTGGGCGTTTTCGGAAATGACTACAATACGCCGGACGGTACCGGTGTACGGGATTACATCCATGTGGTAGACCTGGCGATCGGCCATGTAAAGGCGATCAATTATATCTTCACAAACCCGGGACTGGATGTGATCAACTTAGGTACAGGCGTAGGATACTCGGTACTGGATATGGTAAAAGCATTTTCGAAGGCGTGCGGAAAGGAAATCCCATACGAGATCAAGCCAAGGCGTGCAGGAGATATTGACATGTGCTATGCAGATCCGTCCAAGGCGCTGAAGGTGCTGGGATGGAAGGCTGAAAGGGGACTCGACGAGATGTGCGAGGATACCTGGAGATGGCAGTCACAGAATCCAAACGGCTACAGAGAAGCGTAAAAGAGGCAAAAGACAGCATTTTTGGACAAAAAATGCTGTCTTTTCTTTTATGTCAAAAAGTGGTATAATCATGCATAGGTATGAGCCGGAGGATATAACTATGTCGGAAAAGGAAAAACAAAGTGTGCAGTTAAAAGGGCAGCTGCGCCTCTACATGCAGCTCCCGGCAGTGATGGCAGTCCTGCTTGCCATATTGAATATCTGGATCTACCGCATGGATCGGCGTGCGGGCCTGTTGATGCTGATTTTCGTCATCATCTATATCATAATGGTAGGATTCCTGTATATTTACAGTAAGTCTATCATCATGAAGGATCTGGTAGAGTTTGCTGCTCAGTACGGCATTGTTCAGAATGTATTGCTAAGAGAGCTGGCCATTCCCTATGCGATTCTTTTAGATGACGGAAAAGCAGTGTGGATGAATGGCGAGTTTGAAAAGGTTCTGGGAGGGAAACCGAAAGGGGATGCCTATATCAGCAAGTACATTCCGGAGCTGAATGTGAGTATTTTCCCGAAGCAGGAGGGCGACATCGTGGAGATGGATGTCTACTGCGAGGATAAGGAGTACCGGGCCGAGCTGAGGAGAGTGTCGGTGCGCGGTTTCAGCGAAACAGAACAGCTGCTGCAGATGCCGGAAGAAAAAGAATACTTTATTGCGGTTTATCTGCAGGATGTAACAGAGCTGAACCGGTATATCCGGGAAAACGAAGAGCAGCGTCTGGTGGCAGGTCTGATCTACATTGACAATTATGATGAGGTGGTAGACAGCGTGGAAGAGGTGCGCCAGTCTCTTCTGATGGCCCTGGTAGACCGGAAGATCAATCAGTATATTGCGAAAGTTGACGGCATTGTAAAGAAGATGGAGAACGATAAATATTTTATCGTCATCAAGAAGCAGTATTTCAAACAGCTGGAGGAAGACAAGTTCTCTCTTCTGGAGGATGTAAAATCCGTCAATATCGGAAACGGGATCCCGGCTACGTTGAGTATCGGTCTGGGACTCAGTACGGTATCCTATGCACAGAGCTATAACTACGCCCGTGTGGCGATCGATCTTGCACTGGCAAGAGGCGGCGACCAGGCTGTGATCAAGGACTGCAATGGCATCACCTATTATGGCGGAAAGCGTGAGCAGACGTCTAAAAATACAAGGGTGAAGGCGAGAGTCAAAGCAGAAGCTTTGCGGGAGTTCATCACGGTTAAAGACAAGATTTTTGTCATGGGACATAAGCTGACGGATGTAGATGCATTCGGTGCGGCTATCGGAATATATCGTGCGGCAGCAGCGCTGGAAAAAAATGCACATATCGTGATCAATGAGATATCTGCGTCTTTGCGTCCATTGTATGAGTGCTATGAAAAAGATCCGTCTTATCCGGATGATCTGTTCCTGACGTCGGCAGAGGCGATTCCTATGGTGGACGAGGAGTCCATGGTCATCGTTGTGGACACGAACCGTCCGCGGATGACAGAGTGTGAGGACCTTCTGAAAAAGACGAAAACGATCGTGGTACTGGATCATCACAGGCAGAGCAGCGATAATATTGATAATGCGCTTTTGTCCTACATTGAGCCGTATGCGTCCTCTTCGTGTGAGATGGTGGCGGAGGTTCTGCAGTATATTGTAGACGATGTAAAGATACCGAAGCTGGAGGCAAGCAGCCTCTATGCCGGAATCATGATCGATACCAATAATTTTGTAAACCGGACGGGCGTGCGTACGTTTGAGGCGGCGGCATTTTTAAGAAGATGCGGAGCAGATATTACATTAGTTCGTAAAATGCTCCGGGACGATATGGATGCCTACCGTGCGAAGGCGGAAATCATCAGCAGCGCGGAAGTATTTCATAAGAAGTTTGCCATTGCGGTGGGCAGAGATCTGACCATTGAAAGCCCTACGATCATCGGGGCACAGGCGGCGGACGAGCTTTTGGATATCAACGGCATAAAGGCATCCTTTGTACTGACAGTATATAATGGAAGGATTTATATCAGTGCCCGGTCCATTGATGAGGTCAACGTACAGATCATCATGGAGCGCTTTGGAGGGGGCGGACACATGAATGCGTCCGGGGCCCAGTTCGATCACACAGACGTGGATGCGGCAGTAGCGGAGCTGAAACGGGTGCTGGATGAAATGATAGAAGGAGGAGATATTTAGCATGAAAGTAATCTTAAAAGAAGATATCAAATCTCTGGGGAAGAAGGGAGAAATCGTAGAGGTCAGCGACGGATACGCAAGAAACTTCATCCTGAAGAAAAATAAAGGTGTGGAGGCCAACAGCAGCAACTTAAACGACCTGAAGCTAAAGAAGGCCAATGATGATAAGATCGCACAGGAACAGTATGAGGCGGCAAAAGAGCTGGGAAAACAGATCGAAGCCGGACAGATCCAGGTGTCCATTAAGATGGGAGAAGGCGGAAAGGCTTTTGGTTCCGTGTCCTCCAAGGAGATTGCAGAAGAGGTGAAAAAGCAGCTGGATCTGACGATCGATAAAAAGAAGGTACAGTTAAAAGAGGCCATCAAGGTGCCGGGTACCCATGTTGTACCGATTAAGCTGCATCCGAAAGTAACGGCAGACTTAAAGGTGCTGGTAACCGAAGAGGCATAGGAGGAATCACGCATAGGAGGAGTCACGCATGGAAGAAGCGCTCATCAAACGAGTGATGCCCCATAGCATAGAAGCAGAGCAGTCCGTCGTAGGCGCGATGCTGATGGATAAGGATGCGATCACTGCCGCGTCAGAAATGATCAGTGGCAGTGATTTTTATCAGAGCGCCTATGGAATTATTTTTGATTCCATGGTGGAGCTGTTTAACGAAGGGAAGCCGGTGGATCTTATTACCCTGCAGGAGCGCCTGCGGGAAAAGGATGTGCCGCCGGAGATCGCAAGCCTGGAATTTGTCCGGGATCTGGTAACGGCAGTGCCTACGTCTGCAAATGTCAAATATTATGCCCAGATCGTGGCAGATAAGGCAATGATGCGAAGGCTGATCAAGCTGAATGAGGAAATTGAAAATGTCTGCTACGCAGGGAAGGAGCCCCTGGAGGCGGTGTTGGAAAAGACGGAGAAATCAGTGTTTGAGCTGCTGCAGCGCCGTAATACCGGGGAATATGTGCCTATCCGCCAGGTGGTACTAAATGCGCTGGAGCGGATTGAGAAGGCATCCAAAAATAAAGGTACCGTGACCGGGATTCCTACCGGGTTTATCGACCTGGACTACAAGCTTTCAGGACTGCAGCCCTCGGATCTGATCCTGGTGGCGGCAAGACCTTCCATGGGGAAGACGGCGTTTGTGTTAAACATCGCACAGTATGTGGCTTTTAAGAAGAACCGCAGCGTGGCGATCTTCAGTCTGGAGATGTCGAAGGAGCAGCTGGTAAACCGTCTGTTCTCTCTGGAATCCCAGGTGGACGCCCAGGCCCTCCGTACAGGAAACATGAAGGACTCTGACTGGGAAAAGCTGATTGAGGGAGCGGGGATCATCGGGCAGTCCAAGCTGATCATTGATGATACGCCGGGAATCTCGGTGTCAGAGCTTCGTTCCAAGTGCCGGAAGTACAAGCTGGAGAATGATCTGGATCTGATCATCATCGACTACCTGCAGCTGATGACGGGAAGCGTGGGGCGAAGCTCCGAGTCCAGGCAGCAGGAGATCTCTGAGATCTCAAGGTCCTTAAAAGGGCTGGCAAGGGAGCTGAACGTACCGGTGATCGCACTGTCTCAGCTGTCCCGCGCGGTGGAGAGCCGTCCGGACAAGCGGCCCATGCTTTCGGACCTTAGGGAGTCCGGAGCCATCGAGCAGGATGCGGACGTGGTTATGTTCATTTACAGGGATGAATATTATAATAAAGATTCTGAATATAAGAAGCAGGCAGAAATTATCATTGCAAAACAAAGAAACGGTCCTGTGGGGACCGTTCATCTGGCCTGGCTTGGAGAATATACAAAGTTTGCAAATCTAAGCAGGCAGGATTAATTTTTTCAGCCTGGAAATGGGACCAGACTCTGCGGCGGCTTTCCGGTAGGACTGCTGCTGGCGGATGAGCTGGTCCAGTTTTTTGAATTCTTCTTCCTGACGCCGCTCCTTGGCGTCCAGGAGAAAGGACATTTCCTTGCTGAACATGGAAAGAAGTACCTCGTTGTTGTTTTCCAGCATCCGTTTGAGATAGAGCTGTTCTCGGGTGCGGCGGATGTCCGGGATCAGAGCCTTCAGCTCCGCAAAAGGGACTCCCTGTTCGTAAAGCTCCCTTATACAGCCATAGAGGCGCTCGTCATCTTTGGTTTCTCGTTTCAGCTGTTCTAAAGCGTGATTACTCATCAGTCATACCCCCTTATTAATGATAAGTTGTCCTATGGCGCTATTATCATAGCACAGATTCACTGCAAAAAAAGGGGAAAGGCGTCGGACAATAAAAAAGAAGCTGCTACACGTCGGAATCATTCTTTCGTGTAACAGCTTCTTTTGATCTTTGATATGGATTAGCCTTCGGAGATAGCTCCTGTTGGACACTGAGCAGCACAAGCGCCACAGTCAACACAGGCATCAGCATCGATCTCATAGTGGTCAGCACCCTGAGAGATAGCTCCAACTGGACATTCAGCTTCGCAAGCGCCACAGCTTACACATTCATCACTAATTACATGTGCCATGATATGTACCCTCCTTTTAGAATTCTGACAGGCGGGGACGCCTGTCTTTTTTGTTTATCCTTATCATAATACAAACCGGAAAAATATACAAGTGCGGACGAAAAAATAACTTTCATGTACGAAATTAAATCCAAGAATGAAAATTTAAGAAAAAATTTAAACACTTTTCGGTTAAATTGGTGTATAGTGTTTGATGTTACAGTGAGTTGATATAACAAACAGATGCATTGGAACAGGAGAGAAGAAGTAATGAAGAAACGATATAGAGGAACAGCGGTGCTGTTGGCGGGGATAATGCTCCTTGCGGGCTGCAGCTCCCAGAATGTGCCGGAGAGCAGCCAGGCTGCGCAGGAAACGTCGGCAGAGCCCGAGATCACTTCGGAGCAGGAAAAGCTTGGAAGGATCCAGCCGTCTGCTTATAATAATGTAAACGGACTGAATCTGGAGCCCGGCTCCTATATTTCTGTCCTGGGAAGGTCAGAGAGCGGGGCCTACTGGGACGAGGTGCAGGCCGGCATGGATCAGGCAATCGAGGATATCAATACGGCACTGGGATATGAGGGCGGCGACCGGGTGAGAGCGACTTACAATGCTGCTGCGGTCAGTGACGATGTGGATGAGCAGGTAAATATCCTGGATGAAGAACTGGCCAGATATCCGGTGGCGGTGGGCATTGCTCTTTCTGATGCTAACGCCTGCGAGGTGCAGTTTGACCTTGCCGCTGAAAACGGGATCCCGGTAGTGGCATTTGATTCGGGAAGCGACTATCAGGGCCTGATGGCTACGGTGGGAACAGACAATGATGCCTCGGCAAGAGAGGCCGCCGGCAAAATGGCAGAAGAGCTGGGAGAGAGCGGAGAGGTGCTGATCCTGGTGGACAACTCGAAGGCGAAGGCAGACACGGTAAGGGAAAGTGCTTTCCGGGACGAGATCCAGAATCAGTATCCGGGCATTACGATAGCCGGCAGCTGCTACATGGATCAGTGGGCGGATGCCGGAGAAGAAACCGATCCTGTACAGGAAATTCTTACACAGTATCCGAATATTACGGGAATCTTTGCGACAAGCTCTGACGCCGTGCTGATGGCGCTGGAGGCGGCAGATGCGATGGGAGATGCAGATACCGGAGCAGAAGCGCCAGTGATCATGGGGTATGATGCAGAGGAAGAAGAGGTCAGTGCACTGGAAGACGGACGGATCAGCGGGCTGATCGTACAGAATCCTTACGGTATGGGATATGCCACGATAGTAGCGGCTGCCAGAGCAGCTCTTGCGCAGGGAAATGAAGCGGTAGTCAACACAGGATACCTGTGGGTGGATGCAGAAAATATGGATTCAGATGAGGCCCAGAGACTCCTTTACTAGGAGTCCTGGGCCTTTTTTGGAAGGGAAAAGATAAACTCTGTACCAACGCCTTCCGTACTGATCACGTTAATGTTTTCGCCGTGAGCCTGAATGGCTTCTTTTACGATGGCAAGGCCAAGTCCGGTTCCCTTTTTATCCTTGCCCCGGGACAGGTCTGTCTTGTAGAAGCGCTCCCAGATCTTGTTCAGCGCGTTACGCGGGATCCCGATCCCGTAATCCTTGACGGAGATATAGACCTTTTCTCCGCGTTCGGTGGTTTCGATGGTAACGGTGGATTCTGGATCGCTGAATTTAATCGCATTGTCCAGAAGATTGTATAAAACCTGATGGATCTTGCGCTTGTCCGCATAAACCTGCAGATGCTTGGTGGCAAGAAGCAATTCAATAGATATTTTTTTCTGGGTACAGGTGCCTTCAAAGGAGGCGGCTGTATTTTTTATTACCTCATGGATGTCGAATTTCTCCCGGTTCAGCAGCATATTTTTATTATCGAACTCATTCAGTGTCAGAAGATCCTGGGTCAGGTCTGTCAGTCGTTCCGTTTCAAACAGAATGATCTTCAGATACTTTTCATGCATTTCCGGGGGGATCGTTCCATCCGCCATAGCTTCCACGTATCCTTTGATAGATGTCAGAGGAGACCGGAAGTCATGGGAGACGTTTGCGACAAATTTTTTCTGATAGTCTTCGATGTCACGGAGCTGAGAAGACATATAATTTAAAGATGCTGAGAGATACCCCATTTCATCCTCGGTGTTGACAGGGATCTCGTAGCCCAGATTGCCTGTGGCATACTGGGTGGCTGCCTCCGTGATCTTCCGCAAGGGCCGGTAGACAAAAAACTGAAAGCCCAGCAGGATCACGAAGGACAGAAGAAAGATGACCAGCAGGGTAATGTAGACTGCCCGCATCAGGAGCGTCTGGATATCCTGGATGTCGGAAGCGTATTTATGGATCATCAGGTAGCCGTGAGGGGAATACCCGTAGACTACAGGGGCAATGACCGTAATCACATCCTCGTCGAAACAGGAGTGGTAGGTGCCGATCTGATAGCGGGCGCTGCCGGTTTCCGCAGGGTCAAAGTCTTCGATCTGATCCGGGGCGGCCGGATACCCGTCTGACTGGGCAGAGGCCAGCATTTCCCCATCCTGGGAAAGGAACCATACGGAGGCGTCAAGCTGTGTCTGTATTCCGGAAAGCTGAAGCCGGACATCGCTAAGAGTCAGCCGTTCAGAGAAATACTGCGGCAGATAATCGCTGGCGACCAGACTGGCCTCTTCGTACATATTGGTGGCGATATAGCGCTCCAGCGGCTGGGCGACGAGACCACTTGTCAGGGTGGCTGCCGTAAACAGGCTTAAGAAACCGAATATCACATATAGGATAATGAATTTCAGATAAAGTGTGCTTCGCATGGAATCCCTTCTGTTCTTTATGATTTGACTTCGAATTTATATCCGATACCCCAGACCGTGCTAAGACTCCAGGAATCGTGATCTTTGATCTTTTCCCGAAGCCGTTTGATGTGAACATCCACTGTCCTGGTGTCTCCGATGTATTCATAGCCCCAGATCTGATCCAGGAGCTGCTCTCTTGTGAATACCTGATTGGGAGAAGAAGCCAGAAAATATAAAAGCTCCAGCTCTTTCGGCGGCATGTCCACGGTCTCTCCATCCACCACGACGGAATAGTTGGTCAGGTTGATGGTGATGCCGGGATAGGATACGCGCTTTTCGCGGCTTGCGGCTGCTGTTTCCGGTTTCGGAACCGCCTGGTAGCGGCGCAGGACCGCACGCACCCGTGCCACCATTTCTTTGGAATCAAAGGGCTTCATGATATAGTCATCTGCGCCCAGCTCCAATCCTAAGACTTTGTCAAAGACCTCGCCTTTGGCGGAGAGCATGATGATGGGCACGTTGGATCTTGCACGGATCTCCCGGCAGACCTGATAGCCGTCGATTCCCGGCAGCATCAGATCCAGGAGGATCAGATCCGGCTGATAGGTATCAAATGCGATCAGGGCTTTTTCTCCATCGTGGACCATCAGAGTATCGAAGCACTCCTTGGTGAGATAAAGGGAGATCAGCTCTGCAATATTTTCATCGTCGTCAACAATCAGTATTTTTTGTTTGTTTACCATAGCAGGCCTCCTTGGAAATACATGTCTATTTTAGTTCCACGATGGTCACTCCGGCGTCGCCTTCTCCGAAGGCGCCAAGCCGGAACGAGCGGACGTGCTTTTGTCTTCTCAAGTAATTATGGATCCCGGCGCGCAAAGCCCCGGTTCCTTTTCCATGGACAACGCGGACGCTGGAAAGATGGGCAAGAGCGGCATCGTCCAGGTATTTGTCCAGGGCGGCCACGGCCTCGTCCACTGTCTTGCCCAGCAGGTTGATCTCCGGGCTTACAGAGAAGGATTTTCCCATCTTCATCTTTCCCTTTCCGGTCCGGTGCATGCCTTTTGCCGTGTAGGAGGGGGCCTCTTCGATGATCTCCAGATCAGAAATGTTGACCTGGGAGCGTAAGATCCCCATCTGTACGGTGACATTGCCGCGGGAGTCCGGCAGGGAAGTAACGGTGCCGGTGAGATTCATGCTTAAGACTTTAACGGATTCCCCAAGCTTGAAATCACCAGGTTTGTGTTGTTTCTTTGGTCTGTCTGCGCCAAGCTTTGTCTTTTCGCTGACGGAGCCGATCTTCTTTCTTAAGCGTTCCCGTTCTTTTTCCATTTCAGCGGCGGATATATTTTCCTTGCCGAACTTGTGGAAATTGCGGATGGTCTCGTCTGCGGTTTCCTTGGCGTCCTCCAGGATCTCGCGGGCTTTTTCATTGGCCTCTTTCAGGATCCTGTCGCGCTGTGCTTCCAGTTTTTCCTTTTTGTCATTGACCTCCGTTTTCAGACGCTCCAGCTCCCGTTTATAAGCGGCGATCTCCTCTTGTTCCTTTTCGATGGTGCGCCGGCTGGATTCCAGATCTGTCAGAAGATCCTCAAAGGATTCATCCTGTTCAGACAGACGGGTGCGGGCATCCGCAATGATATGCTCTGGAAGTCCGAGTTTTCCGGCGATGGCAAAGGCGTTACTCTTTCCCGGAATACCGATCAGCAGATGATAGGTGGGACGCAGGGTCTCTACGTCAAATTCGCAGCAGGCGTTCTCTACACCCGGTGTGCTGAGGGCGTAAACTTTCAGCTCGCTGTAGTGGGTGGTAGCCATGGTGCGTACGCCCCGCTCATGGAGATAGTTCAGGATCGAGATGGCAAGGGCGGCGCCTTCTGTCGGGTCAGTTCCGGCCCCCAGCTCGTCGAACAGTACCAGAGAGCGGTCATTTACCTGCTTTAAAAAGGAAACAATATTGGTCATATGAGAGGAGAAGGTACTGAGGCTCTGCTCAATACTCTGCTCGTCCCCGATGTCTGCGTATACCTGGTCAAAGACCGCAAGCTCTGAGCGGTCCAGGGCCGGGATATGAAGGCCGGCCTGGCCCATCAGGGTAAAGAGACCTACGGTTTTTAAGGAGACGGTTTTTCCGCCGGTGTTGGGACCTGTCACGATCAAAAGGTCAAAGTCCTCACCCAGCATGACGGTGATGGGAACAACCGTCTTTTTGTCCAGCAGCGGATGACGTCCCTCCCGGATGTGGATCCTGCCCTCTGTGTTGAACCGGGGCATGGAAGCGTTCTGGGACAGGGCAAGGGAACCTTTTGCAAAGATAAAATCAAGCTCTGTCAGAACGGAATAATCTGTGCGTATGGCATCTGTGTGTTCTGCCGCGTCGGCGCTCAGGCGAGCCAGGATAACCTGGATTTCTTCCTGCTCTTTGGCGTACAGTTCCTTTAAGTCATTGTTCAGCTTTACCACGGACATGGGCTCGATAAACAGGGTCGATCCGGTGGCGGACTGGTCGTGGATCAGCCCCTGGACCTGGCTTCTGTACTCGGCCTTTACCGGGACACAGTACCGGTCGCCCCGCATGGTGATGATGGGATCCTGGAGATAAGAACGTAAGGATCCGTTCACCAGAGATGTCAGCGTGGCATGAACCTTGTCGTTGATCTGGTTCATGGAGCGCCGGATCTTAAGGAGCGTGCTGCTGGCGTCGTCGCTGATCTCGTCTTCTTCCGGGATACAGCGGCGGATCTCTGTGCTAAGCGGCGTCAGCGGCTCCAGCTGTGAAAACAGAGGATCCAGGCAGTCTTCGGCGTCATCGGCATTTTCGTGACGTCCGTAGGATTTTACCTGGGCCGTGTTTTCCAGGACCTTGCAGATCCTGAGAAGTTCTCCGCTTCCCAGGGTTCCGCCAATCTCCAGGCGCTTCAGGGAATCGCTGACTGGGTGGACGCTTCCGAAGGAAGGACGACCCTTCTTTACAATACGGGTAAATGCGGCGGCCGTTTCTTCCTGGGCTTTTGTAATGGCTGCGATATCCGTCATGGGTTTCAGCCTTCTGCATCGGCTCTGGCCGCCGAAGGAAGATGCCTGCTCCGTTAATAGTTCTATGATTTTGTTGTATTCTAATTTTATTAATGATTTTTGATTCATATGCTTCACCTGCTCTCTATTCTAACCTATTTGAACTATAAAGAAAAGGATAAATATTGAACATTTGAACGCCATCATGTATACTATTAAAAGGACTGTAAAGGAGATGGATGCGTCGATGGAAGAGCATAAAGATCCACAGATAGAGCAGGAAATTTCCGAAAAAGAGCAGGATGCCTCCGAAAAGGAGCAGGATACCTCCGAAAAGGAGCAGGATACCTCTGGGGAGGAGTATTCCTTTCTGCAGGAAACGATCAAGGATGAAGCAGGCGGCGCCGTACAGAAGCTGAAGAAAGATCTGCTTCGGACCCTTTGTCTGGGTCTGGCGTTTGGAATCATCGCATGCTTTGGTTTTTATGCCGTAAAACCATTGATGGAGAGAATCTTTGAAAGCAGCCCCAAAGAAGTGACCATTCCGGAAGAGGAAGAAGAGGAAGAAGAGGACGCGTCGCAGCAGGAGCAGCAGGTGGCCCAGACGCTGGATGAGGAAAGCTTCCGGCAGATGCAGCAGGAGATGACGGCGACTGCACTGGAAGCAAGCCGGGCGGTGGTGGAAATTACTGGCGTGACCGGCAGCCAGGACTGGATGAATGAGTCTTATGATAATAAAAACAGCGTGACGGGACTGATTATTGCGGATAACGGGCAGGAGCTCCTGATTTTTGGGAAGACGTCCGTGCTGGCAGATGCACAGGAGATCCATGTGACGTTTTATGACGGGACTTCCTATGCGGCATCTTTGAAGAAACGTGATGGAAATCTGGGCTTTGGCATTTATGCGGTGAACCGTGCTGAAATCCAGCAGAGCACCTGGTCCCAGATCAAGACGGCGGTACTGGGAAGCTCCAATGCAGTGAGCAAGGGGAACCCGGTTATTGTGATCGGAAAGCAGTTTGGCTACGAGGGCGGCATTGGCTTTGGAACCGTGGCGGCAACCAGGAATTTTGTTGAAACGGCAGACGGGGAATACCGTCTGATCTGTACAGATATTGCCGCGGCTGCGGACGGAACCGGCATTATGGTGAATCTGGACGGCGAAGTGACGGCGGTGATCGATCAGACGGTGTCTGAGGAAGACAGCATGAATCTGGTGACCGGTTACGGGATCACAGATATTAAGGATATCATTGAAAAGCTGTCTAATGATGAGAAAATTCCGTATATCGGTATTCAGGGAATAGACGTGACGGAGGAGATTGCCAGTCAGGGAATCCCGGAAGGCGTCTATGTAAAGGAAGTAGATGCGGAGTCCCCGGCTATGGCGGCCGGGATCCAGGCGGGCGATATCATTACCAGTATCGGCGGAGAAGAAGTGAAATCTCTTACGGCTTATCATAATGCACTGATGGACCGGGACAGCGGCGACGAGGTAAGGATCAGAGGACAGCGGCGCGGATCCGGCGGCTATGTTGACATTACATTTTCGGTGACAGTGGGAAGTAAAGAGTAGAAGACCCGGTCTTAAGCCGGGACGACAGGATGACAAGAAAGACAGAAAGAGGCAGTTAATATGAGATATATCAATACCCTGCGAGAGGGTGAAACGATTCGGAATATTTATTTGTGTAAAGGAAAACGGTCGGCAGAGACCAGGAATGGCAAGCCGTACGACAATCTGATCCTTCAGGATAAGACAGGGACCCTGGATGGGAAGGTATGGGACCCTAATTCCGGCGGAATCGCGGATTATGAGGAGAAGGATTTTATCGAGGTATATGGTGATATCATCAGCTATAATAATAATCTGCAGATGAATATCAAGCAGATCCGGAAAGTATCTGAGGAGGAGTATCAGCCGGCGGATTATATGCCGACTACGGAGAAAAATCCGGAAACGATGTACCAGGAACTCCTGGGATTTATCAGCCAGATCACAAATTCTTACCTCAGGCAGGCTGTGGAGTATTATTTTGTAAAAGACGAGACGTTCATCAAGCGGTTTAAGGGACATTCGGCGGCAAAAAGCGTGCATCACAGCTTTTCCGGCGGGCTTCTGGAGCATACCTTAAGCGTGGTGAAGTTTTGTGAATACATGGTAGGAGCATATCCGATCCTGAAAAAAGATCTTTTATATGCGGCGGCGATCTGCCATGATATCGGAAAGACAAAGGAACTGTCTGCATTCCCGGATAATGATTATACGGATGACGGGCAGCTGCTTGGGCATATCGTTATCGGGGTGGAGATGATGGATGACGCCATCCGCAGCATCCCGGATTTTCCGCCGCGTCTGGCAAGCGAGCTGAAGCACTGCATCGTGGCGCACCATGGCGAGCTGGAATACGGCTCCCCGAAAAAGCCCGCACTGGCCGAGGCACTGGCACTGAACTTTGCGGACTGTACCGATGCCAAGATGCAGACATTAACAGAAATATTCAAAGAAAAACAAAGCAACGACTGGCTTGGGTATAACCGGCTGTTTGAAACCAATCTGCGGAAAACGCAGATGTAGCAGAACGCAAATGGGGACGTAGACAAACGCAAAAGGTGTACGTCCCCATTTGCGTTATAGGGTGTCCCTAAATGAGCATTTGAGGTATATTTATGCAGAAGAATGATATTGTTCGAGTGGAGATCACGGATATCGGAACGAGTGGAGAGGGTATCGGCAAGGTGGATGGATACACCTTGTTTATTAAGGATGCGGTGATCGGCGACGTGGTGGAAGCGAAGATTATGAAGGCGAAGAAGAATTTTGGCTATGCAAGGCTGATGAATATTATTTCGCCGTCAGAGATGAGAATTGGAGCGAGGTGTCCGGAGGCCAAAAGATGTGGAGGCTGCCAGATCCAGGAAATGGACTATAATGCCCAGCTGGAGTTCAAGGAGCGCAAGGTAAAGAACAACCTGATCCGTTTAGGCGGCGTGCCGGAACAGCTTTTGGAAGAAGTAATGGAGCCGATCTGCGGGATGGAGGAACCGTTCCGCTATCGGAACAAGGCGCAGTTTCCTATCGGAAGGGACCGGGACGGAAAGCTGACAGCGGGATTTTATGCGGGCAGGACTCACAGTATTATTCCGGTGCCAGAGCTTGACTGTGTGCTGGGAGCAAAGGAGAATAAGCAGATCCTCCGGGTGATTCTTGAGTATATGGAAGAGTTTAACGTAGAGCCTTATCATGAGGAGTCTCATACGGGGCTGGTTCGTCATGTATTGCTGCGAAAAGGATTTTATACCGGAGAACTGATGGTCTGTCTCGTGATCAATGGGAAAAAGCTGCCACATGGCGAAGTCCTGGTGGAGCGGCTGGCGAAGATCCCTGGGATGACAAGCATTACCCTTAATATCAATAAGGAGAAAACAAATGTGATCATGGGCCGGGAGATTATTCTTCTCTATGGAAAGCCGTTTATTACGGACCGGATCGGTGAGGTGAAATATCAGATTTCTCCGCTGTCTTTTTATCAGGTTAATCCCGTACAGACAGAAAAGCTGTATGCTACGGCGCTTCAATATGCGGGGCTTGCCGGAAAAGAGACGGTGTGGGATCTGTATTGCGGGATCGGTACGATTTCGCTGTTTCTGGCAAAAGAGGCCAGTCAGGTATACGGTGTGGAGGTTATTGCGCAGGCGATCCAGGACGCGAAGAAAAATGCGGCCCTGAATGAGATACAGAATACGGAGTTTTATGTGGGTAAGGCAGAGGAAGTTCTGCCGGAATATTATGACGCGTATGAAAAGGAGCATGGCAAGAAGGCGCATGCGGACGTGATCGTGGTGGATCCGCCCAGGAAGGGATGCGACGAGGCGCTGCTTCGGACGATCGTGAAGATGCAGCCGGAAAAAGTGGTGTATGTAAGCTGTGATCCGGCAACGCTGGCGAGAGATGTGAAATATTTGCGGGAAAATGGGTATGAGGTGAGGAAGGCGAAGGCTGTTGACCAATTCCCGCACACCGTGCACGTGGAGAGTGTGGTGCTGTTGTCGCGAAAGGATTGTCTCTATAAATAATGTTCATATAGAAGGGAGAGAGAAAATTGATTTTGGGAATCGGAGAAGCTCCATGCAAGGTTTGAGGATACTGCATGGGGCGATGTGGCTGAAATAGAGCCCAAATCCTCGGACTTTGCAATTTGATGAATCGAAAAATAAATCAAAGGAGCAAAGTCAAAATGAAAAATAGAATATACGAATTGAAAGATTTTTACATTCTGTGGAGTACACAGGGATTGTCACAGCTTGGAAGTACGATGACAAATTTTGCGCTGACTCTTTGGCTGTATCAGGCTACCGGATCAGCGCTTCAGACGGCGCTTTTATCCGTCTGCTCTTATACGCCGTATGTCCTGATGAGCATTTTCGCAGGAGCGTTCAGCGATAAGTGGGATAAAAAGAAAACGATGCTGGTATGCGACACACTGGCAGCCTGCTGTACACTTTTTGTATTTGGATTGCTGAAGGCAGGCATATTGTGTCCCTGGCATCTGTACCTGTTAAATGGAATCAACGGACTTATGAATACGGTACAGAGTCCGGCCAGTGATGTGGCAGTGACTCTGATCACTCCTAGGAAATATTATCAAAAGACCAGCGGACTGAGATCATTTTCTAATTCTCTGATCACGATTCTTCATCCGATGCTGGCAACATCCTTCTATGCGTTTGGCGGTATGGATTTTGTGATTATGGTGGATTTGTGTACGTTCTTAATAGCATTTCTGGCGCTGGTGTTTGGAGTGAAGATTCCAGAAGCAGATAGAAATCGCAAAGAAGAAGAAAAACTGCTGGAGTCTGTGAAAGCAGGGCTGAATTGCCTGAACGAACACAGGTTGGTACTTGTACTGATCCTATTTTTGGCAGGTGTGAATCTGGTGGCTTCGGCATTTGATGCGGTGCTTCCTGCGTTTATCCTGCCAAGAGAAAATGGAGGAGAGAGGGTCTTGGGGATTGTTACATCCTTTGGCGGAATTGCTATGCTGGCAGGAAGTCTCTTGGTGTCTGTACTGCCTGCTCCAAAAGACAGGATCCGTCTCATTGTGGTTACAATGATGATATCCCTGACTACGGATAATTTCCTGATGTCATTGACGAGAACACCGCTTATCTGGTGTGTCGGACAAATATTAGGCTATACACCCGTACCTTTCATGAACGCCAGCCTGGATGTGATCGTAAGATCTACGATTCCGATAGAAATGCAGGGCAGAGTTTATGCCTGTCGGAATACCTTGCAGTTTTTCACGATTCCTGTAGGATTTCTTCTTGGCGGGGGGATGGTAGATCAGGTCTGTGAACCGTTTATGGCAGGAACAGGAGCGGATAGTCTTGCGGCAATATTGTTTGGACAGGGAAAAGGTTCCGGTGCAGCCATGATGATCTTTCTGCTTGGATTGACAGGAATGACGGTTTGCCTGGTGTTTGGGAAGGTGTTGAAGAAGTACCGGTATCAAGAGCAGTAGAAGGGCGTATAGCTGGGAGAAAAGATAGAGTATTGTAGAAAACAGAAGGTGCGAATCGGAAGCAGACAGTCTCAGCTTGCAGGATTCGCACCGGAAAAGTGCACAAATAGAAAGAAAAATAGAAGGTTAATGAAGGGAGAGAAGGGCAAATCGGAAGATATTAGGGGGAGGTTTGTTTGAATTGAACAAAAATAGCGAGTGATTTTTGGGCAGAATTGCCGTCATCGCTTCCGTAGGCGATGCGGATTGAAATGTCTTACAGTTATTGATGATTCCCTTGCCGTCCGCTCATCGC